>Ga0075163_10001866_pt1 | contig 28490 bp, 19 predicted proteins | sample JI1023141ADNA_FD_71478 | JGI IMG/M metagenome (GOLD analysis project Ga0075163, IMG submission 71478) | Wastewater effluent complex algal communities from Wisconsin, to seasonally profile nutrient transformation and Carbon sequestration -... | ecosystem: Engineered > WWTP > Effluent > Algae...
TCCGTTTGCGTCCCCGTCCTTGTCCCTGTCCAAGATCCGCGCGATGCCGAAGTCCACGATCTTGATGCGCGCCTGTGCCCGCTTGTCGTCCGCTGGAGGCGCCAGTCGGATGATGTTTTCAGGCTTCAGATCGCGGTGTATGACCTGCTTATCGTGGGCAGCAGCCAGCGCCAGCGCCAGCTGCCTGCTGATGCAAAGCGCCTCACTGAGCGCCAGCCGCCCGCACACTCGCAGGTAGTCGGCCAGCGTCTGGCCCTCCAGGTATTCCATGGCCAGGTAGGGCTGCCGCTGTCGCGTAAAGCCACAGTCCAGAATCTTAACGATACCCGGATGTTCCACTCGGCTCGCGGCCTTGGCTTCGCGCAGGAAGCGCTCCACCATCTCGGGAACCCGAGCGTACTGAGGCTGCAGGACCTTGACGGCCGCCGGCACGCAGAGCATGCGGTGAACTCCAAGGTAAACCTCGCCCATACCACCCTGACCTATAGTGCGCTGAATGTCGTAGTTTCCTACCCGGTCCTGCATGACGGCGTTCCTCTGGCCTTGCTGCCAGACAATGCAGAACCGATGCCAAGTCAGGGAGCCGGGATGCGCGATGGGAACTGCGGTCGCGGCGTGGGCAAAGGTGGGCGAAGCTGGGCTACGTCTCGTCGTCCCAGCCGTGCATCTCTTCGAGCTCGTCCAGCTCGCCGTGAATCGCCTGATAGCGACCTGCCATGGCCTTTTGCAGGGCGCCGAGCAGGGTGTTTTCATCGGGCTTCTTCACGCCCTTGGGATCGACGGCCACAGAGTCCTCGACCTTTTTCAGCGTGCCGCGGAAGTTGCGGATCTGCTCTAGGAGCTCGGAGGGCGCGGGAGCATCCCCGGCGCCCTTCTTCTCGGTGGCATGCTCCAGCTTGGTCTCAATCTTGCCCAGGGCGTCGCTCGATTTTACAACCTCTTTGTGGAGCGCGATGAACGGCGGCGGCGGTGGGATCGGCGCCTTCTTCGGCTCGTGCAGCTCGGCCACCTCTTCGCGGAGCTTGGCGATCTTGGTGGTGTACCCATGCCGACGGGTCTTGTAGTCCGCGGTCAGCTTCTCCACGGCCTCCAGCGCCTGGATGAGCGACCCCTTGGCCGTGTCCACATCGGCTACCTCGCCCTTTTTCTTGGGGCTCAGGGCAGCGCTGGCAGCCTCGATCTGGGTCTTGACCGCCTTGATGGCCTTATTGATGTGCACAGTGTTCTTGGGCATATGACCTCTCTTGGATAAAGGAATCGCTCGTCGGTGGGTTTCACCGTCCGAGAATTTTATCACGTTTGAGTTGTCGCTAGCCCAGAGGGAACTGCGCTGGATTTACGCGATCTTACGGAGTGAGGATGCGGGCGGAGCGGGGCGGAACCGAGACGGTGGGGCCGGTGACGGTGCCGCCCAGCAGCTCGTCCTTGAGCGATGCGCCGGGAAGTCCCGAGAGGCTCTTGGTGGTGTCGCCGCGGTTTAGCAGCACATAGACGGTGTCGGTGCCGTCCACCATCTTGTAGGCCCAGCTGTCGTCGTCGATGTACAGGGTGGTGCGGCTGCCGCGGCGCAGGGCGGCGTGGGCCTTGCGGATGAGGCCGAGCTTCTTGGTGCGGTCGAGCAGCAGCTTTTGACCGCCGCTGTAGCCGCCTGTGTTCCAGTCCATGAAGCGGCGGTTGTCGGGATCGCCGGCTCCGGGAAGTCCGATCTCATCGCCGTAATAGATGAGCGGAATGCCGCGGCTGGTCATGAGCAGCGCCAAGGCCATGGACATGCGCTCGTACGCCTCGGTCTCTCCGACCAGGCCGGGGCGGCCGGCGCCAAAGTTGCGGTCCTTGCCGTCGGCCCACGGGTCGCCCCAGAGCGGCGTGTTCTGCGCGAAGTGGATGCTGCGCGGCACGTCGTGGTTGCCCATGAACGTGGACATGAGACCGCTGCCGTAGAAGTTTTCGTTGCTGTCCATGAAGCCGCGCAGCTCCTGCATCTTGCCCTGGCGCTGAAGCAGGTTCTGCACCACGCGCACGCGCAGCGGAAAGTCGAACTGGCCGTCGAGCTTGAGGCACGGATCGATGAAGCTCTTGATGAGGTTCGTGTCGCCGGTAAACGTCTCGCCGACAAGGTAGACGTGCTGCTTGCTGACCGGCTCGATCTCCTTGGTCAGCCGGTCGCGCAGCTGCGTCAGCCACGAGATATCGATGTGCTTGACCGCGTCGAGCCGGAATCCGTCAACATTGTTGTCCTTGATCCAGGACAGGGCATTGGACACCGAGAAGTCGCGCGCGGCGCTGTTGCCGAAGTTGAAGTCGGGCAGGTAGTCGGTAAACCAGCAGACCTGCGCCTTGCTGCCCTCCCACGGGCAGGCGCCCGAGCCGCAGATGCACTGGCTGCCGCCGCCGAGGTCCAGCGGATTGAACCAGCCGTCGCCCATGTGCGCCGTCCACACCGGCGAGTCCTTGTGCACGTGGTTCATCGCGTAGTCGACCAGGATCTTGATGCCGGCCTTGTGCGCCTCATCGACCAGCGTCTTGAACTCGTCCTGCGTGCCGAAGCGGCGCTCGGGCTTGCTGAGGTCGCGCGGCCAGTAGCCGTGATAGGCGGTGTAGATGTGCGTGTCGCCGCCCTGGCCGCGGCCGGTGCTGTCGGTCTGGTCCATGGGAACCGTGATCCACAGCGCGTTTACGCCCAGGCCCGCAAAGTAGCCGTCCTTGATCTTCTGCGTGACGCCGGCCCAGTCGCCGCCCTGCCAGTTGGCCGACGGATCCAGGCCACCAGCGGTCGAGGGGATGTCGTTGGCGGTGCTGCCGTTGAAGAAGCGGTCGACGAACACGAAGTAGAGGACGGTGTCGCGCCAGTCGTAGCTGCCCGAGGTGGGCATGTCGCACATAGGGACCGGGTCGGCGCAGGTGTACTTTTCGCAGGTGATGCCGCTCAGCACCGAGTTCATGCCGCCAAAGCCGTCGGACTCGCCCTGCGGGTTGCTCGGGTCGGCGATCCACTTCTCCATGCCGGCGGCATCGACGATGCGGAACTTGTAGAGCGACTTGGTCACCCACGGCACGCTGACGGTTGCGCGCCACGCCTTGCCGTCATAGGTGAGCGGGTCGCCCTTGGTCCAGGCGCCGGTGCGGTAGTCCCCGCGCAGCTCGACCAGCTGCTCGGTGCCGGTGCCGGTGTAGACGAACTCGTGGGCGCAGAGTCGCCGCGCCTCCTCGCAGGCCGGCGGCGGCGGCGTCACCGGTCCGCCGCCCGAGCCCGAGCCGTAGCCCGAGCCCGGCGGTCGCGGCCCGGGATCGAACGGATCCGTGGGTGTGCCGGTCTGCTGCGAGAAGCTGCCGCATGCCGTCGCTGTCAAGACGGCAAACAGCACCGGGAGCCCGGTAAAACGACCGAATAAATGAGAGGATCGCCGCACCATGCCGCCACCATACCGCGCCCAGGGGTGGCCGGCTACCTCCACGAAACCCTAGCCCTGGGTGCGCGTGTGCAGGTCGAGGTGCATGAAGGCGGCCCACACCAGGGCGTGGGTGATGAGGCCGCTGCGCAAGAGCTGCGGCACGTCGGCCAGCGGCCGCACGATAAGGCCGATGTCCTCTTTTTCGTCGAGCTCCTGCGTGCCCGCGGGCTCGGCATCTTCGGCCAGCACGGTGTAGCAGCGGTTGGTCTGGATCGCGGGGTTCGGCTCGACCATGCCGAGCAGCGTGAAGCTGCGCGCCGAATAGCCGGTCTCCTCCTTGAGCTCGCGGATCGCGGCGGCCACCGGATCTTCGCCCGCATCGATCACGCCGCCGGGAATCTCCAGCGTGACCGCGCCCTTGCCAAAGCGATACTGCTCGATGAGCACCACCTGCTTTTGCGGGGTCGTGGCGATGACGTTCACCCAGTCGGCCGACTCCAGCACCACGAAGTCGTGGGCGCCCCCGGTGCGCGGCGACACCAGGCGGTCGCGCCGGACCTTGAAGATGCGGTAGTCGGCAACCGGCTCCGACTCAAGCGTCTGCCAGTTGCGCACTAGCGGCCTCCGACCTGTTTGACAGCGGTGGGCAGGCTCGCCGGCTGCCCGGCCGAGCCAGCGGGCGACCCCGGCGACGGCGGCGGCGGTGCAGCGGTCAGGCCCGCGGGCACCGACTGGTAGGCGACCAGCGCCTCCATGATGGTGTCCTGAAGGCGCTTGGCGGCGGCGCCGTCCTCGTGATCGTTGACCAGCACCGAGAACGCCAGCGGCGCCCGGATGGCGGTGCCCGGCGACAGCGGCGCCCCGGCGTAGCCCGACAGGCACGAGACGCCGTTCAGCGTCCCGGTCTTGGCGCGGATGTAGCGCTCGGCGATGCTGCCCGACATGCGGTGAAAGATCGTCCCGTCGGCGCCGGCCAGGGCCAGCGAAGCGACGAAGTCGGCGCTGATGCGAAAGTCGCGGTAGGCGGCGCGCAGCAGCGTCACCACCTGCGCCGGCGTAAAGCGGTTCGAGTCATACAGGCCCGAGCCGTTCTGCATCTGGTACTTGCCCGGCAGGATGCCCAGGCTCTCCAGGTAGCGGCTGACCGCCTGAAGCCCCTTCTGCCACGAGCCCGGTCGGCCCGAGCTGTCGGCGCCCAGGCTCTTTAGGACCATCTCGGCCATGAAGTTATTGGAGCGCTTATTGATGTCGCGGGCGAGCACACCCAGCGGCTGCGAGTAGTGGCTGTCGAGCAGCACTGCGGTCTGCGGCGCACTGCCGCGGCTCGGCTTGCCGCCGACCTGGATGCCGCGCCGTCCCAAGAGCTCGAACAGCGTCCAGGCGGTGTACAGGTCGGGGTGGGCGACGCGCTTGCTGAAGTCCTGGCCGGTGTCGCCCAGCTTGATGGTGCCGCGCACGCGGATGAGCGTGTGCTCGTGCCCCGGCGCGGCGTCCTTTTCCTCCTGGCTGTCGACGCTGAGGCTGGTGCGGCCGCTGGCGACGGTGCGCGTCTCGTTGCTGACCACGAAGTAGGGCGACTGCGGATCCAGGATCACGCGCGCCGGCTGCCCCTCGCCGGGACCGGGGTAGACGTGCACGCCGATGGCGTTGTAGTTCAGCGACACCGCCCCCTGCGGCGCCCGGAAGCCCTTGTCCTCGTTCTTCTGCTCGAAGGCCGGGGCCACGCGCTGCTCGTCAAAGAAGGTGTCGTCGATGTAGATGTCGCCCTTGACCTTCTTGATGCCGCGCGCCGACAGCTCCGAGGTCAGCCGCCACAGGTCCTCGGTGCTGAGCGTCGGGTCGCCAAAGCCGCGCAGGTACAGGCTCTTGTACTCGGTGCGGTCGCGGTCGCGCTCGCCGTAGAGGGCGGTCTTGAAGCGGTACTCGGGACCCAGCAGGGCCAGCGCCGAGGCGGTGGTAAACAGCTTCACGTTGCTGGCGATGTTGAACGGCGTGCTGTCGTTTCGGCCATAGAGCAGCCGGCCGCCGTCGATGTCGAGCACCGCGACGCCCACCCGCGCCCGGTCGCCGATGATCACCTGGAGCAGCTGATCGATGCGCTCGCCGAGCCAGCGCACGCGCTGCACGGCGTCGGCCGGCGGCGGGGTGATCGGCGGCACTGCGATGGGCGCCCCCTTTTCCGGCGCAGCGGGCTCGCCCTCGGTGGCGGCGGCGGTGGTGCCCGTGCCGCTGGCCGGCGCTGCTGCGGGGGCTGGCGCTGGGGCGACCGGTGCAGCCACCGGGGGTCGGGCAGCGCCAAAGCCAGGGGCAGCGCCCGAGGCGCCACCTGAACCGGGGGGCGGCGTGTTCTGCGCCAACCAGAAAACTGGCTGCCCGGCCTTTCCCGGTTTAGCGTGGGCAGGTTCGGTCGATGACCAGAGGACGACGCACGCCAGAGCACCTCCAAGGAGGCAGCCTGGGACTTGCGCGAATCGTGCAAGCATATCGGCAGCCTAGCAGAAATCGGGCCTGGCTGCTGAGCGTGCTGTGTATGGGGCTCGCCGTGGGGCTGTCAGTCCTGAGCGGCTGCGTGCGCCAGCGGGTGCCGCCCGAGGAGCTGGTGGTGCTCATCGAGAGCCCGCCGCGCAACATCGACCCGCGCTACACCACCACGTCGATCGACTACAAGCTCACCTACCTGAGCTTTGCCCGCCTCATCGACGTGGACACCCAGAGCCTGGAGCCGCGCTTCGACCTGGCCGAGTCGGTGACGCCGCTGCCGCCCGGTCCGGGGGCGCCGCTGCGCTACGAGGTCACGCTGCGCCCAGCCAAGTTCTCCGACGGCAGCGACGTGACGGCGGTGGATGTGCTGTACACCATCGAGCACTACCTCGACGAAAAGCACGGCAGCGCCGGCCTGCGCCGCCGCTTCAGCGAGAGCGGCCTCATCCAGCCCATCGAGATCGCCGGTCCGCGCACGCTGCGGCTCTCGTACTCGCACAGCTACTCGTCGATCATCACCGACCTCGACTTCAGCATCGTCAAGCACGGCTCGTTCGAGAAGCCGAGCGAGGTCGGGCTGCCCATCGGCGCCGGTCCGTTTGTGCCGGTGAGCGAGGCCGGCGAGGTCACGCGCTTTGTGCGCAACGAGCACTACTACGGCGGCCGTCCGCCCATGGAGCGGCTGACGGTGCGCGTGGTGCGCGACGCCAACTCGCGGCTCCTGTCGCTGGTCGGCGGCTCGGCGGATCTGACCCAGAACACCGTGTCGCCGCTGCTCTTCGAGGCGGTCAAGAAGTGGCAGGACCGCCTGAAGCTCCAGACCGCCCCGTCGGCGCTGCTGTTCTACATGGGCATGAACAACGAGGACGAGCGGCTGCGCGACCCGCGGGTGCGGCGGGCGCTGGCGCTGGGCATCGACCGCGAGCGCATCATGCGCACCAAGCTCCACGGGGCCGCGCGCCTGGCCACGAGCCTGCTGGCGCCGTTTCACTGGGCCTACAGCCCGCCCGGGCCGGAGCTGGCCTTGAACCTGGCCTACGACCCCGCCCGCGCCAAGAAGCTCCTCGACGAGGCGGGCTATCCGGATCCCGATGGCGATGGGCCCAAGCGCCGCTTTACGCTGCTCTACAAGACCTCGACCGATGCGCTGCCGGTGGCCATTGCCCGCGTCATCGCCGCGCAGCTCGGCGAGATCGGCGTCGGCGTCGAGCTGCGGCCGCTGGAGTTCAACATCTTTCTGTCCGATGTGAAGAAGGGCAACTACCAGCTCTACACGCTGCAGAGCGCCGAGATTGCCGAGCCCAACATGTTCCGCAACTTCTTCCACTCGGCCTACGCCCCGACCTCCAAGAACCTGGACGCGGGCCTGAACCGCATGCGCTACCGCAACAGCGAGCTCGACGCCCTGCTCGACGCCGGCCAGAGCGAGCCGGAGCGGGCCAAGCGCAAGGTCATCTACGAGAAGGTGCAGGCGATCCTCACCCGCGACCTGCCGATGTTGCCCATGTGGCACCCCGACAACGTCGTGGTCATGCGCCGCGGCATCGAGGGCTACCAGCTCTGGCCCTCGGCGCAGCTGTCGGGCCTGAGCAAGGTGTCGAAAGTGGCGACGGCCAGCAGTGAGTAGCTGGAGCCCCCCGATCCTGCAAGCGGGAGAGGGGTCGGAGGGGCGCTCACGCTCGAGAGAGAGGGGCGAAGCGCTTAGGAGGCTTTGAGGCCGGCGGTGAAGGAGAGGATGGTGCGCTTGGCGTCGCCGAGCACGAGCATCGTGTTGGGGCGGACAAAGAGCTCGTTTTCGATGCCGGCGAAGCCGGGGTTTAGCGAGCGCTTGAGGACGATGACCGAGCGCGCGAGATCCGCGTTCAGGATCGGCATGCCGTAGATCGGGCTCTGCTTGTTGTTGCGCGCGGCGGGGTTTACGACGTCGTTGGCGCCCACGACCAGCGCCACATCGACCGTGGTGAACTCGTCGTTGATGAGGTCGAGATCGTACAGCTGATCGTAGGGCACGTTGGCCTCCGCGAGCAGCACGTTCATGTGTCCGGGCATGCGGCCGGCGACCGGATGGATCGCGTAGCGAACGCTGGTGCCCTGCGCGATGAGCGCCGCGGCGAGATCGCGCACCGCATGCTGCGCCTGCGACACCGCCATGCCGTAGCCGGGAATCACGATCAGCGAGCGCGCCGACTTCAGCACCTCAACCGAGTCATCGATGGTGCCGACGTTGGGAGCAGGGCCGCCGCCCGCGGTCGCGGCGGCAGCTTCGGGCGTGGCGCCAAAAGCGCCGAAGAGCACGTTGGTGAAGCTGCGGTTCATCGCCTTGCTCATCATCATTCCCAGCAGGAACCCGGAGCCGCCATCGAGCGCGCCGCAGATGATGAGCACGTTGTTCTTGAGCGCGAAGCCGGTGGCCGCCGCAGCGAGTCCCGCATACGAGTTCAAGAGGCAGATGACCACCGGCATGTCGGCGCCGCCGATGGGCAGCACCAGCGAGACGCCGAGCACGGTGCCGAGCACGACGATGGCGTAGAACGCCCAGGCGCTGTCCGGGCTGTAGATGAGATAGCCGATGAGCCCGAGCGTGACCGCAATGAGCAGGCCGTTGCTGGCGTTCTGGCCGGGAAAGGTAACGGGCTTTCCGGTGATGACCCCTTGCAGCTTGCCGAACGCCATGAGGCTGCCGGTGAAGGTGAGCGCGCCGAGGCCCACTTCAAGTCCGGTGGCGGTGATGTGGAGCGTGCTCTCGCGCATGAGATCCATGTGCTCGATGTACTCCACGATGCCGACCAGGGCGACCGCGATGCCGCCAAAGGCGTGCGAGAGTGCGATGCGCTCGGGCATCTTGGTCATGGGAATCCACAGACCCATCATGGTGCCGATGGCCGAGCCCGCGATGAGGCCGATGAGGATCCACTGGTAGCTGATGATGTCGTTGTGGAGCAGCGTGCCGATGACGGCGAACAGCATTCCGATCTCGGCGTAGAGGATGCCGCGGCGCGCGCTCTTGGCGGCGCCAAGTCCGCGCAGTCCCTGAACAAACAGGATGGCGGCGGCCAGGTACAAGAGCTGGATGAGGGTGTCGCGAATGGATAGCGTGGCCATGTGGGTTCCCGGTTAGTGCTGCGGCTCGCTGCCCGCGCCTGGACCTTTGCGGAACATGCGCAGCATGCGATCGGTGATGAGGAAGCCGCCCACCACGTTGATGGTCGCGGCAGTCACGGCCACCACGCCGAGCAGGGTCGACAGGCGCCCATAGCGACCGCCGGCAGCGACGAGCGAACCCACCAGCGAGATGCCCGAGATGGCGTTGGTCGCTGACATGAGCGGCGTGTGCAGAAGGTGCGGGACCTTGGAGATCACCTGATAGCCGACGAACACGGCCAGGGCGAAAACGTACAGTCCGAACAGAAGTGATTCAGACATCTTGAGACTCCTTTTTCCTGGCTCTCAGGTGCCACTCTTGGGCGCTGCCATGAGCGAGGCAACGCTGGGATGGACCACGCTGCCGGCCTGCGCGATGAGCAGGCCCGCGGCGATCTCCTCGGCGGGATCGAGCGTGAGCGCGCCGTCCTTGGACACATGCATGAGCAGCTTCTCCATGTTGCGTCCGTACATGGCGCTTGCGACCGTGGCCATCTGGCTCGGCAGGTTGCGCTCGCCGATGATGGTGACGCCGTGCGCGACCACGCGCTCGCCCGGCCGCGTGAGCTCGCAGTTGCCGCCCTGATCGCTGGCCGCATCGACGATCACCGAGCCCGGCCGCATGCCGGCCACCATGGCCGCGGTGATGAGGGTCGGCGCGCGCTTGCCGGGAATCTGCGCGGTGGTGATGCAGGCGTCGCTCTTGGCCAGATGGCGCGCGATGGCCTCGGCCTGCTTGCGCCGATCTTCTTCAGAGAGCTCGCGGGCATAGCCGCCTGCGGTCTGCGCGTCCGCGGTCTCGACCTCGATGAAGCGCGCGCCCAGGCTCTCGACCTGCTCCTTGGCCACGCGCCGCACATCGAACGCCTCCACCACAGCGCCGAGCCGCCGGGCGGTGGCGATGGCCTGAAGTCCGGCGACGCCCGCACCCAGCACCAGCACCTTGGCCGGCGAGATGGTTCCGGCCGCGGTCATCATCATGGGAAAGAGCTTGGGCAGTGACTCCGCAGCCAGCAGCACCGCCCGGTAACCGGCAATGGTGGCCTGCGAAGAGAGCACATCCATCATCTGCGCCAGCGTGGTGCGAGGGATCATGTCGCTTGCGAGGACGGTTAGATGCCGCTCGTTCAAACGCCGCACCAAATCGGGATGACTTAGTGGATAAAGAAGCGAGAGGATCCCGCTCTGGGGGCGCAGCTGCTCGACTTCGGAATCGGTGGGCGGCTGGACTTTGACGACCAGATCCGCCGCGGCGTAGAGCGCCGGTGGGTCGTGGACAATCTCAGCGCCAGCGGCGGCAAACTCGGCGTCCGGGATGTTGGCGCCAGCGCCGGCGCCGGACTCGACCAGCACACTGAACTTCTTGCCGATCAGGCGCTTGATGGAGTCGGGAATAAGAGCGACGCGGTGCTCGCCAGTAACAGTTTCTTTGGGTACCGCGAGTTTCATAAGAACCTCCAAGGTGCGTGACTATGTCGCGCATTCTTAGAGGTTTATCAAGGGAGGTTTGTGTCGAGGTTTTTGCAGCGGTGTCTGTGGGAATATCAGCGTCGAAATTCTACCAGTGCTGACCGGGCCACTAGTCCTGTCGACCGCGCTCTCCGGCGTGCGCTCCCGCAGTGTGTTGGGAGTGCGCTCCCGCACCTTGCGAAGCGCGATACTCCTTGAGCTCCGCCATTCCTTTTTCTCCCATCTGATCGAGCTTCTGGCGCCAGATCTTGCGATAGGGACGCAGCGCTTCGACAAAGGTCTGAAGCACCGCCAGGTTGCGGAACCACTTGCTGTCCGCGGGCACGATGTGCCAGGGGGCGCGCTCGGATGAGCAGCGGCGGAAGACCTCTTCGTAGGCCTCTTGAAAGTCGTTCCACTTTTCGCGCGTCTTCCAGTCGCCGACATTGAGCTTCCACGCCTTGGCCGGATCCGACTCGCGATCGAGCAGGCGCTTTTCCTGCTCGCCTTTGCTGATGTGCAAAAAGAACTTGAGCACGATGGTGTTGTGCTCGAAGAGCATCTCCTCAAAGTCGCGAATGTGGCCATAGCGCTCGCGCCACAGCGACTCGGGGACCAGGTTGTTCACGCGCACCACCAGCACATCTTCGTAGTGCGAGCGGTTAAACAGCGTGGTCTCGCCCTTGCGCGGCGCGTGGCGGTGCACGCGCCACAGAAAGTCGTGCTCAAGCTCCTCTTTGGTCGGCACGCCGAACGAGACAACGCCGACGCCGCGCGGGTTCAGGCAGCCGGCGACGTGCTTGATGGCGCCATCCTTGCCAGCGGTGTCCATGCCCTGAAGGACAATGAGCACGCTGTGGGTGCGAGCGCCCCACATGAGATCCTGGAGTTCGAAGACCTCGACGCAGAGCCGCTCGAACATCGCTTCGGCATCCTCGCGCGAGATGTCTTTGGGCGGAGTGGTGGCGATGTCCGCCAGGTGAACCTTGGTGCCCTTCTCGGCAATGGTGGTGACGTACATAGGTGGTCTCCAAAGGAAAAGAGGGAGTCGGCCCCCTCCAAGGCACTGCAAATGCCCTGTGAGTGTATCGCGGCCAGCGCACCCGCGGAAGCGACCGATCGACAACCGATGGCGGCGACCGTCCGGCGACCAACGGGCAGGCTGACAAAGCGCCCGCCGCGCAGGCGGAATGGCCTAAAATGACAGACGGAGGTCACCATGTCGCATCACTCGGTCGCATCCCGCGAGCCGCTTTTGGCGATCGCGCTGGGGCTCATGTTCGTTTTCGCTCCTGCTGCGGCTTCGGCCGGGGGCTCGGCCCAGGCGCAGGACGCGCCTCAGTATGGCGAGCCGGCTGGAGCCAGCCCAAGCGTCGGTCAGACCACTGCACCAAGTGCTCAGACCGCGGGCTCGGATCCGGCGCAGTCCACCAGCCCGCTGGCGATCCCGCCGGACCCGCCCGCGCCGCCTGCGGCCCCCACACCGCCCGCCGCGCCCGCGCCACCGGCTGCCGAGCCCGCGACGGCACCGGACCCGCAGGCGCAGGCGCAGCTGCAGGCACACGAGCACTCCCTCGCGCAGGCGCACGCCCATCATGCCGCCGGACAGGCCGGGCGCGGCTTTGTGATGTCGGCCAGCCTCGGGGTGCGCCCGTCGCTGATCCTGGTCGATGGCACCCCGAGCGCGCAGGCTTTTTCGCTCCAGGGCGGGCTGGCGATCGGCTTCAAGTACAAGCGCGTGGTCCTCACGCTGGGCGTCGACTTCGGCGGCACCGACAACAAGAAGACCTTCTCGACGGATCGCGTGTTCAACGTCCTGGTGATCCCCGGACTCCAGGTCGCGCTCTACCGCTCGCGGGATCAGCGCGTGGAGCTCATCGGCGGGCTGCGCGTCGGCGCCGGCACGTCGATTGTGTCCAGCGAGACCTCTTCGCCGAGCCCGGTGGCGCTGGTCATGTACGAGATCGCGCCGGGCGTGCGCTACTGGGCCCACAAGCAGCTGGCCATCCAGGCGCTGGCCGGCGCCGGTGGCCAGTACGCCATCAGCACCAGCAGCACGGCCCCATCGACGGTCGGCGTCCACAGCCTGGTCGCGTCGCTGGGCGCGATCGGCGTCTTTTAACGTAGACTCCAGGACATGCGCGGCGCGGCACGCCTGTTTGGTGGCGCACTCCTGATTGCGGGGCTCGCGGGTCCGTTGGGGCTCGCAGGCCTTGAGGGGAGCGCCTGCGCCGACGACTCGGCGATGATCCACATCCGCGCCCGCAGCCAGCTGCGCATTCGCGAAGGCGAGCGGGGCCGCGCCCGCGACGGCTTTCGGCTGGGCGTGCTGGTGCAGCTCAGCGACAACCTGCCCGCGCACGCGCCCCCCGCTGGCCCCGGCGCAGCCCCGTCCGCGCTCGGCGAGCTGCCGGATCCCGGCGACGAGGCCGCGCGCTCCTTCAGCGGCCAGCGCATCCGCCTGCGCCTGGAAACGAGCAACGGCGCCAGCGACGGCGAGGTCGAGAGCCGCCTGCTCTTTACCGACGCCAGCGGCGCCGCCAGCTTCCGCTTCAGCGGCCTCCCGAGCGGCAGCTATCGCATCACCGCCAGCTATGACGGCGACAGCGAGCGCGATCGCAGCGAGTCAACGCTCGACGTGGATCTCGATCGCAAGCCGGCGCAGCTGGATCTGGAGGCGCCCGAGACGCTCGACCGCCACGGCCCGCTGCCGGTGCAGCTGCGCCTGCGCAGCGCCGGTGAGCCAGCGCATGGTCAGGTCGAGCTCGGCCTGAAGCAGGGGGGCAAGGACCTCTTCAAGCGCCTGCTGGCCGTGCCCGATGGCGGGCGCAGCGAGTCGCTGCTGCTGGCCGCCAGTGCGCCGCCGTCGGGCTCGGTGGTGACGCTGACGGCGCGATTTGCCGGCGATGACGAGACTGCGCCCGTCGAGATGCACCGCGAGCTGCTCCTCACCAGCCAGGCCAGCATCACCCTTGAGCTCGCCGGGCCGCGCCCGCCGCCGGGCGCCGGCAGCAGCGAAGCGCCGGAGGTGGCCCAGGGCAGCAGCCTCGTGCTCACCGGCACCGCGTTTGACGATCTGGGCCCGCTGCGCGACGAGACGGTGGATCTGGAGGCCACGGCCGCATCCGACCGGCGGCGACTCGGCAGCGTACTCACCGACGGCTATGGCCGCTATCGGCTCCAGGTCGAAAAGGTCTCGCTGCGCGTGGGCTCGGCGTTCCTGTCGGCGCAGGTCACGCCGCGCCGGGGCCATATCTTGACCGGACGCTCGGCGGAGCTGCCGATCACGGTGCTGCCGCCCGAGCCGGTGTCGCTGCTGCCCTTCCTGATTCCGCTGCTGCTCACCCTGGTGGGCGCGGCGGTGGCGCTGCTCGGGCGGCTGCTGCGACCGCGCTGGCAGAGCTGGCTGGCGAGCCTGCGCCAGCGGCGGCAGCCCGAGACCGACGAGAGCCCGAGCGGGCCGCACGCGCAGCCGCCGCTGCCCACAACCGGCGAGGCCGGCGTGAGCCTGGGCAAGGGCGGGCCGCGCACCGGGCTGACCCTGCGCCGGACCGTGGACAGCACGATCGATGGCGTGGTGCACGACGCGGTCTTCGGGCCGGTCATCGCGGGCGCAGTGCTGCAGCTGGTGGCGCCGGCCAGTGGCGGCGCTGCTGGCGGCGAGGCGAGCGAGGCCAGCACCGGGGCCGATGGGCGCTTTGCGTTCACCCAGGTCAAGCCGGGCCGCTATCAGGTGCGGGTGACGGCGCCGGGCTTCCTGCCCACCGAGTTTGCCGCCAGCGTGCCGCATCGCGGGGAGCTGCGCGGGGTCACGGTGCGGCTGATGCCGGTGCGGGCACGGCTGCACTCCGAGTGGCAGCGGGTCGCGGTTGCCTTCTGCGGCGAGGCCGGCAAGCTGGCGACGCGCACGCCGCAGGAGGTGCTGAGCGAGCTCGCGGCCCGTCGCGAGCAGCCCGCGGCGCTGGCCGCAGCCGAGCCGCCGCCGACCACCGGGGCCGTCACCAAGCCGCTGGCCGCGGCCGAGCTCCAGAAGCTGCGGCGGCTGACCGCGCTGGTCGAGCAGGGCTACTACTCGCAGCGGCTGTGCACCGAAGAGATGCTGCGCGAGGCGGAGCGGCTGGCGCTGGCGCTGACCCAGCCCGACGGCGTGCCGCTGCCGCCGGAGCTGCCGCAGATTCCCAGCGGGCCGGTGCGAGCCGATATCCGCGCTCCCGGCGCTCCGCGCCCGCTGGTGTAGCCAGGGCGCCTACTGGGACTTACACGTGCCGCTGGACGAGCCGACCTGGCTGAGCGCCGGCACCACGAACCCGGCCAGCTGGTGCAGGTCCAGCGGCAGCCCGGCCTCCAGCACCTGATGCTGGCGGTAGAGCACGCGCAGGAGCTCGCTGTGCTGGACGTAGCGCGCCTCGTCGTCGGCGACCTGGCGCTCGGTGCGGCGATCGAGCACCGCCAGCACGGCCTCTTTGAGCGCGGCCTGCTTGTCGGCGGGCCAGTGCTCCAGCTGGTTGCGATAGGCGGCCTCGTCCCAGTCGAGCCCCAGCCCGGCCACCTGCGGCGCAAAGACCGCGCCGGGCGTGAGCAGGCCGTACTTCATGAACAGCGAGCGCGTCAGCGTCTTCTGCGACAGGAACGCCCGCCGCTCGATCGACAGGTAGATGCCCTGCTCGCGCTCCCACAGCTCGCGAAAGCGGGCGAGCACCAGCCGGATGCGGATGCTGGCGTGGCGCAGCGCCGAGGACTGCGACAGCACAAGCTGCGGTCGCGGCGGCAGCGTGGCGGCGGCCTTGGAGTCGCTGGCTGCCGAGGCGGGATCCGGGTCGGGGCAGGTCGGGCCCGGGTTGGCATCGGGCAGCAGCTCGTAGCGGTCGAGGTCGCCGGTGACCTCATCAAAGACCGCGGGGCTGTCATCGGTGTCGTAGTGGGCGATGGCCAGCAGGCCGTCGTAGAGCAGGCGCAGCTTGCGCAAGAGCAGCACGCGCTGGCGTAGGCTGCGCTGGATGGCGCGGATGCTGCAAAGCTCGCTGGGGGAGAGGGCGCTGCGTCCGGTCAGCTGGGCGTGCAGCGTCTGCCCCTCGACAAAGGTGTCGAGCGTGCGGCGGGTGCCTTCAAGGGCGTCGGAGATGAGACGGGTGGTCAGCTGCGCCTCGCCGGCCAGCCGGATTGCGCTGGGGGTGCTGACACTGGCGCAGCCGCTGGCAAAAAGAGCGGGCACAAGCCCGAGCGCAGCGGCAGCAAGCAGGCAGCGGAGCCGAGCTGTCATGGGCGCTCACCGCCACCTTTTCCATCTCTTTCCGCAGCTGCTTTTTCTGGCGCTGGCTTTTCTGGCGCCGGCTTTTCTGCAGCCGGCTTTTCGGCGGTTGGCAGCGGCAGCGCTGCTGCGGCCGGCTCGGCCGAGTTCCACGGATAGGGATCCGATTCCTCGGGCACAGAGGGGCGAACGGGCACGCGCAGCGGCGGTCCGCTCTTGGGCGGCGAGGGCTCGTCGGGCTCCCAGTGCGGGTAGTCCTCGGACGAGCCGCCCTCGACCGCGCCATCGCCGTAGTCGATGTAGTCCTGCTCGTCGTCGCTGACCTTGGCCAGGCAGAGGTCGTCGATGAAGGTCAGGATCTTCTGGACCATCGACTGCGTAAAGCCGCGCTCGTTGCTGACAACTGCAAAGCCGAGCTGCGCGGTCTGGAGCAGGTCCACGTCGCCGACTTCGGCAATCGCGACGTTGTACCTCTGGCTGACGCGATCCTTGATTCGACGCAGCGTCGCGCGCTTGTCCTTCAAGGACTGGCTGTCCTCCAGCAGCAGGCTTATGCGACAGACCCCAACGACCATGTCACGCTCTCAACCTGCACTCGAAACGGCGAGCCAACGGAGCCAGCCGCCCCCTCTTTCCGCGGGTGTCGCGGAAGAGGGGCGGAAGCAGTGGCTAATCCAGCGTCGCCGCGATCTCTTCAACCTCGAACGACTCGATGATGTCGCCGGCCTTGATGTCCTGATAGCCGTCGATCGTCATACCGCACTCGTAGCCCTGCTGCACCTCGCGCACGTCGTCCTTGAAGCGGCGCAGCGAGCCGAGCTTGCCGGTGTAGATGAGCACCGAGTCGCGGATGAGGCGCACGGGGTTGCTGCGCTTGATGACGCCATCGAGGATGCTGCAGCCAGCAACGACACCGATCTTCGGGATGGTGAAGGTGTCGCGCACCTCCGCCTTGCCCATGGTCTTGTCGCGCTTGACGGGGGCAAGGAGGCCGGCCATGGCCTGCTTCACCTCGTCGAGAGCGTCGTAGATGATGTCGTAGAGCTTGATATCCACGCCCTCCTGCTCGGCCAGCTGCGCGGCCTTGCCGGCGGGGCGGACATGGAAGCCGATGATGACGGCGTTGCCGGCCTTGGCCAGGTTGACGTCGGTCTCGGTGATGCCGCCGACTGCGGCCTGGATGACCGTGACCTTGACCTGCGGCGTGCTCAGCTTGTTCAGGGCGCTGCCCAGTGCTTCCACAGAGCCCTGCACGTCGGCCTTGAGGATGATCTTCAGCTCCTTGAGGCCCGCCTTCATGGCGTCCATGAGCTTGTCGAGCGAGACCGGTCCAGCCTTGGCGCGATCCTTCTCGATGCGCCGGATGCGGCGGTGCTCGGCGAGCTCCTTGGCTGCGCGCTCGTCGGTAACGACATTGAGCACCTCGCCAGCGCGCGGAACACCCGAGACACCGAGCACCTCGACCGGCGTGCTGGGTCCGGCGCTCTGCACCTGACGGCCCTTGTCGTCCATCATGGCGCGGACCTTGCCAAGCTCTTCGCCGACGACGACCGAGTCGCCGATGCGCAGGGTGCCTTCCTGCACCAGCACCGTCGAAACCGGACCGCGCTTGGCGTCCATGCGCGCTTCGATGACAGCGCCCTTGGCCGGCTTGTTCGGGTTGGCCTTGAGCTCCAGCACTTCCGACTGGAGCGCCAACATTTCGAGCAGCCGCTCGATGCCGATCTTGGCGCGCGCCGACACGTCGCAGTAGATCGTCTGACCGCCCCACTCTTCGGGGGTGAGCCCGTGAGCAGAGAGCTGCTGGCGGATGCGATCGGGCTGCGCGCCCGGCTTGTCGATCTTGTTCACAGCGACGATGATCGGAACTTCGGCATCCTTCGCGTGATTCAGCGCTTCCACGGTCTGCGGCATCACACCGTCGTCGGCCGCGACCACCAGGACCACGATGTCGGTGACCTGAGCGCCGCGGGCGCGCATCTCGGTAAATGCCTCGTGACCCGGCGTATCCAGGAATACGACATCGCCGCTGCGCGTCGAGACGCGGTAGGCGCCGATGTGCTGCGTGATGCCACCGGCCTCGCCCGCTGCCACGTTGGCGTTGCGGATGGCGTCGAGCAGCGAGGTCTTGCCGTGGTCGACGTGACCCATGATGGTGATGACCGGGGCCCGCGGGTGCAGGTCTTCGGCTGCATCGACGGTCTCGGAGACAACGCTGTGCTCCTGGAACGCGGTCGACTCGACGCGCCAATCGAACTCGGCGGCCACCAACTGTGCGGTGTCGAAGTCGATCGGGGAGTTGATCATCACGTTGCGGATGCCAAGCTCCCAGATCTTCTTGAGCACATCGGTCGCCTTGGAGCCCATCTGGCGTGCGAACTCAGCGATGACGATGCCCTCGCCCATCTTGACCACGCGCTTGTGCTCGGCGGCAGTCGTGATCTGCGTCTGCTTGGGCTTGCGACCGGGAACCGGCTTCTGCTTCTGGCCCTTGGAGGCCATCTGGTTCTTGGTGTTCTGCGGACGCAGGCGCTCGCCTGTGATCTCCTGGCGCGGACCGCGGCCACTCGATGCATCGTCGCTGCGCCACACCCGGGGCGGACTCTCGGTGCTGGGCTTGGGCGGCGGCGGCGCCGGCGGACGGAAGGCGGCCAGGTCGATGACGCGACCCGTTGGACCCAGTCCTTCGCTCTGGCGGCGCGTCTGGGCGGTGACGAACACGCGCCCCGACTGTCCCGAGGGAGTCGGCGAGATGGCCGAGGGAACCGCCTCTGCGCTCGCACCCCTGTCTGCCGCGGGAGCGGCAGGGGCTGGCTGGGCGGCAGGGGCTGGAGCCGGCTTTTCCGCGACTGGCGCGGGCGCAGGCCCGGCGGCGGCCGTGGGCTTGGCTGCCTCTGGCTCGCTGGTCACCCGAGGCGGACGCACCGACACAGGCGGGCTTGCGGCCGGACGCGCCGGCTCGGCAGCGGGCCGCTCGGCTTCCGCATGGCTGGCAGCCGGTGCGGGCTTGGCGGCAGGCGGCGCATGGGCCGGTGCGGGCGCGCTGGCAGGCGCAGGCTGATGCTTGGTCGCTTCGGCGCGCGTCTCGGCCTTGGCCGGGGCGGGCGCAGGCGGAGCGACGGGTGCGGGCTTGGCCTCACGCGGAGCGGCGGGAGCAGCAGCCGGGGCAGCAGCCGCCGGAGCTTCAACCCGCGTGCGCTCGGTCGGGACATGCGCTGGAGCGTGCGCGACGGGCGCAGCAGGCTTTTCGTGAGCCGAGGCCGGGGCCGGGGCGCTGGGAGCTGGCGCAGGCGTCCTGACAACCGGGGCAGCTGGCCGGGTGATGACCGGAGCGGCGGGCCTGGTCTCGACCGTCGGGCTCTCGGTGGCCGCTGGACGCTCGGACGGAGCGGGAGCTCCAGCGCGGGCGGGACGGCGCAGCACCGTGGCCGAGGCCCCGGGCGAGGTCGCAGCCGTGGCCGGGGCGGCCGGAGCAGGCCGCGGGGCAGGCGCAGGGGGCGCAGCCTCAGCAGGCCGGGCCGGAGCCGCAGCAGGAGCCGGAGGCGGGATGTGCTGGGCCTCGGGGCGCAGCATGCTTCCGTCCTTGGCGCGGCGCCGGATGACGGTGTCGTTCACGCGCTCCTGGACCGTGTTTTCCTGGCGCTCTTTGGTGAGGGCGCGCTTCACCCGCTCAACATCCTCCTCGGCGAGGCGCGACATGTGATTCTTCGCCTCAATGCCGAGGGCACGGATCTTGGCTACCAGGTCCTTGTTGACAACCCCGAGCTCCTTGGCGAGCTCGTAGATTGCCTTCTTGGCTTGGGTTCCTCCCGGCATGCCGGTTCCCATGCTCTCCGTATTCATGAATTGTCCCGGTTGCTGTGCCCGCGTGCTGCCCGCGCGGGGGGTTCTGGCTGCATCAAGGTTTCACTAGAGGCCAGTGCGGCCTTTATCTCGCTGTCGCTCAGTCGGAGGCTGCGGCGCAAGGAGCGCTGAAATCCGCCGCGCAAGGCCGCCTGCACGCACGCTGTGGTGCGGTGAACATAGCATCCCCGCCCCGAGGAGCGGTGGTGATTGGTGTCACAATGTAAGCGCCCAGCCTCATCAGCGACGAGGCGCAGCAGCTTGGCCTGCGCGTCGATGGTGCGGCAGCCGACACACGTCCGCATGGGCCCGCTGGCGGCGCCAGCAGCAGTCGGACTAGGTGTGGTGGGGTTTGGGACTTGATTCATGGCTCACAGTGCGTTTGGTGGTGACTAGCGACGACCCTGCATCAGCTGGCGATGCACCCGCCGCTTGAGCTCACGGGCCTCATCCAGCGTCAGGTCGGCAGCGTCGGCCAGCCGCTCCTCGTCTTCTTCGTCCATCGCTTCGAGCGAAGTATACCCCGCTTCGTGGAGGCGCTGCGCAACCTCTCTATCGAGGCCCGGGATCGCGCCCACAGAGCTGTGGGTGGAGCTGGGGCCAGCCGGGGCTGCCACCGGCGCGGGCGGAGCCTGCCGAGGCGGAGGAGGAGAAAAGTCGATGTTGCGCTCGGAGCTGGAGGCCAGCGACGAGCTCTGGGTCGGGGTGCGCTCACCGCGCTCGGCCCGCTCGGGCAGGGCGGCTTCACCGCGCTTGCGCCGCTCCTCATTGACAAACTGCGTCGCCGCCTCTTTCAAGCGCAGCGCACCGGCCTCGCCACCGACGCCGGGAACACCCTTGAGCTCTTCGATGCGCGCCTCGGCCACATCCTGCGCCGAGCGCCAGCCAAGACGGAACAGCGTGCTCGAGAGCTCCTCGGATGAGCCGGGCAGCTCGGCCAGGACCCGCCGCTCGACCTGCTCAAGCTCGCGGACCTTGCTCTCGGCGTGAATGTCGATGCGCCAGCCGGTCAGCTGCGAGGCGAGGCGCACGTTCTGCCCCTTCTTGCCGATCGCCAGGCTGAGCTTGTCGTCGGGGACGATCAGCTCCATGGTGTGGTTCTCGGCATCGATGACGACGCGCGAGACCTCGGCGGGAGCGATGGCGTTGCAGACGAAGCGCGCAGGATCGTCGCTGTACGGCACGATATCGATCTTTTCGCCGCGCAGCTCCTGCACCACCGCCTGAACGCGGCTGCCCTTGATGCCGACGCAGGCGCCCACGGGATCGACGTCGCGATCGCGCGAGCTGACGGCAATCTTGCTGCGCGAGCCGGCCTCGCGGGCCGACGACTCGATGCGGACGATCTTCTCGTAGATCTCCGTCACTTCCTGCTCAAACAGCTTCTCGAGAAGGCCCTTGTGGGCGCGCGACAGGACGATCTGCGGGCCGCGAGCGTTCTTCTCGATGTCGACGACGTAGGCAACGATGCGGTCGCCGATTCGGTAATTTTCGCGCGGAACCTGCTCGCGCACCGGCAGGATCGCCTCGGTCTTGCCGAGGTCGACGATGATGTTGCCGCGCTCGAAGCGACGGACGATGCCGGTGATGAGCTCGCCCTTGCGATCTTTGTATTCGTTGAAAGTGTTCTCGCGCTCCGCCTCGCGGATGCGCTGAATGATGACCTGCTTGGCGGTCTGCGCAGCGATGCGCCCGAACCGCTTTACCGTGTCGTGGAGATCGAGGAGATCCCCGTACTTCTGCTCCTGCTCAGCGGCGCGGTCGGCGTCGGTGTCAGCGTAGAAGATCTGGAACAGCAGCTCATCGCCTACTTCCGCTCGCAGCCCATTGCGCTCGGCATCGAGCTTGGGAATGTCGCGACCGCGGACACCGGGCTGATCGGTGACAATGCATACCTGGAACAGGTCGACCTGGCCAGTCTCCTCGTTGAACTGCGCCTCCAGCTCACGTTCGAGGCCGAAGACCTTCTTGGCGGCCGTCAAGATGGCCTGTTCGAGCGTCTGGACAAGGACCTTTTTGTCGATCCCTTTGTCCTTCCCAACTTGCTCGAGCACCATCGAAAGGTTCGGTTGCATTGTTTCTTCCTCTTTTGGCCTCAGTCTGACGGCAGGTTTTGCCTGTCCTGAGGACTCAAGCCGATGATTTATGAATCGGCGTCACTAAATTTTTAAGCTGCCGTCGCTGGGCAGCACTTAGAACGAATAGATCAGATTCGCTTTCTCCATCTCCGCAAGGTGTAACGTCACCGGTCCGATGCCATCGGCTTCCAGCGTCACGACCTCGTCGGCAACTGACAAGATCGTCCCGCTGACGCTACGGCGCGGGGCGGCGCCTTCAGGCAGAGGTCCGAGGTTGGATTTTTGAACATCCGGCCGCATGCGCACCTTGGCGCGCTGGCCGATGAAGCGCTGAAAGTCAGCGCTGCGTTTTAACGGGCGGTCGATCCCCGGCGAGCTGACTTCGAGGCTGTATTTGCCGGGGAGGATGTCGTTGACATCGAGGAGAGCCGAGACCTCGCGAGACACCTGGACGCAGTCGCTGTGCGAGACATGGCCCTGTCCGGGTGGTCGGTCGATGGTAATGCGCAGGATGCCGCTCCCGGGGCCTCGGCCCCAGTGCAGTTCAACGAGCTCATAGTCCTGCCCCTCCACCGCGGGGCGGATGAGCGTTTCGAGCGTCTGAAGGTTTACGGCGCGCATGAATCCAGGGTCCACAAAACAAAAAAAGTGGGTCCGGGAGGGCCCACTTTTCGTGGCTTCCTACCAATTTGTACTTCCGCCTATACCACTTTCCGGGCCATCAAGGCAAGTGTCATGCGCTTTTTGTAGGTTAAAGGCGCCCCCGCGGAACCGCGGAACGTAGTAAGAAGGCCCGTATGCGGAACGGGAAGCGAGCTTCACAGAGCGGGCCTGGACCGAGTTCTACGGCCTCTATCTCTCGTCGTCAAGCACTGCATGGTATCGGCCTCGGGGTGGGAGCGCTGGCTCTGGGTGGCTGTGCCGGCGCCCAGGCTGGAGCCGACCCGCCGCCCGACCTGGGGGCCGATGGCGGTCCGGGGCCTGGTCCGGGCCCCACGCCCGACCTGGCAGCCCCCCCAGACCTTGCGACCCCGAGTGCCGGCCAGCTGATGCAGAGCGTGGACGCGATCGTCGTCCTCATGATGGAGAACCGATCCTTCGATCACTATCTTGGCACCCTGCGCAGCGACACCGGCTACGCGGCGAGTGCCATGGTCGACGGCCTGCTCGGCACCGAGAGCAACCCCGATCCGACCACCGGGAACAAGCCCCTGTTCGTATTTCCGACCAGCAACCGCACGCCCAAAGATCCGCCGCACGGGTGGGATGCCTGCCACGCGCAGTGGAACAGCGGCCGCAACGACGGCTTTGTCAAGGCGCACGCCGGCGCCGGCAGCGAGCGCGGCGAGGTCATGGGCTTCCACAACCGCCAGAGCATCCCTTTCTACTACGCGCTGGCCGACCGCTTCACGGTCTGCGACCGCTGGTTTGCGTCGGTGATGGGGCCGACCTGGCCCAACCGCTTCTACCTTCACTCAGCGTCGTCGTTTGGCAAAAGGGACAACTCGCCGATCACCGACGGCAAGGTCCCGACGGTGTGGGAGCGTCTGCGCGACAAGGGCATGCGCGGCAAGAACTACAGCGCCAGCCTGGTTGCCTTCTACAGCGGCGGCTACATTGGCAAGACCGCGGCCGGCACCAGCCCGGTCACGCGCATGGACGAGTTCTTCCAGAACGCCAAGGCCGGCGCGCTGCCGCCCTTTTCCATCATTGATCCCGACTTCTTGACCAACGACGACCACCCCAGCCACGACATCAACCTGGGGCAGGCGTTCATGGCCACCGTGGTCCAGGCCATTGCCCAGAGCCCGCAGTGGTCGCGCACCCTGCTGGTCATCACCTACGACGAGCACGGCGGCTTTTTCGACCACGTGCCGCCGCCCACCATCGCCGATGAGCGCGACGAGTTCCGCCAGCTCGGCTTCCGCGTCCCCACCATCGTCATCGGCCCCACGGTGCGCGCCGGCCAGGTCGTGCACACGACGTTTGATCACGCCTCGATCGCGGCCACGCTCAAGACCCGCTTTGACATCGCCAGCCTGGGTCCGCGCATGGATGCCGCCGCCGATCTGTCGAGCTGCATCGACCCCGGTCGCCTGCACGACCCTGCCCCGCCGCCCACCGGCCTGCCCAAGATCAAGGTCGACCTGCGGGCGGCGCTGGCCAGCACCAGGACCAACGTCAACAGCCAGCCCGAGCTTCAGGCGCTGGCGTCAAGCGGCCTCATCGCGCAGACAGAGCTCGACCAGCGGCCGGCCGCCGAGCGCCTGCGCCACTGGCTCGAACAGGGCGCAGCGCTGGGCGCAATCGAGCTGGTGTAAGCAGCCCTAAAACGCCGCGATCAGCAGCCCGCGGCTGGCCACGCCCACGCCGCGCTCCAGCAGCGACAGGTAGTCGGCGGTCAGCTCGGGCGACGAGCGCAGGTGCCACAGGATCGCGGCATGGTCCCACGCGATGTTGCGCGCCTCTTCTATATTCCACAGCGCCACCCTGTCATCCACCGTGCCCAGCTCGGCGTCCAGCGTCTTTAAAAAGCCGCTCAGGAAGCGCTCCTTCATCTCGCCCTCTTTGGAGCGCAGGATCTGATTGATGAGCATGAAGTCGCGATGCTGCGCCGAGTTCCTCTCCGGCGGCTGCGCGCGCTCCTCGCAGACCCGCACGACCGCGATGCACAGGTCGTGATTGATGTGCGCGTTCATGCCCGCGAGCGCAAAGCGCAGCGGCGAGATTCCAGCGGTGGTGCGCGCCGAAAACAGCGGCGCCCAGGCCCGCGACGCCCGCGACGAGCCCTGAAAGTACAGATTCACCGCGTCGAAGTAGAGGTTGGCAAAGGCCACGTCCAGCCGCGCCAGGAAGTCGCAGTCGCTAAACTCGTGGGAATCGAGCGCAGCCGCGACCGCCCGCGTGACCTCCAGGTACATGCCGTTGAAGCACGCGAGCCCATCGGTTGCAGGCAGCGCAGCGGAGATGGCTTCCATGGAGGCCAGCGCCTCGGCGACTGTCTTGGCGGGAGCGAGCAAGATTGGGGGTTGGGAACCAGTCTGCATCTACTGACTTCTTTCTGAACGACTCACGAACGCCTCAGGGAGCGGGAGCCAGGGCCAGCGCTGGGGGTAGATGAAGCGCGCGGGCCGCAAAGGGGGAATGTCCTGGGCATCGTAACAGAGTTCACGCGCAATTACACGAAATCACCAGGCAATTTGTTTTCTAGGATACTGAAATTTTTAAGTTAGTTAGACCTAAAATAGTGCGTGGCAGAGCAGACCGCGACTGCGCGCAGTCTCTTGGGCCCGGGAGCTTTCCTAGGTGGATTGGCAGGTGGACTGGCGGCGCTGGTCACCCTGAGCATCTGGACGCTCTCCGACTCCCAAGCAGCAGAGCAGCCGCCCATCATCCCACGGACCGAGCCTGCGCCGGATGGCGGAGCTGCCACAGCTTCGCCTTCCGAAAGCGCAGCCCCCGTGCCCGCAGCCGAGCCAGCACTTGCCTCAGAAAAAGCATCCAAAACTACAAATTCAAGCAGCTCCAACCCGAAACAGAAGCGGGCCAAAGAGGGCTTCAACAGCCGCTTCAAGACGCAGGTCGTGGCGGACCAGCCCAGCGCCCCCGGCGAGCGCTTCGTGCTCCAGGGCGAGCCGCTGCGCACCCTGCCCGGCACGCTCGGCGATCCGCTGCGCGTGCTCGCGGTGCTGCCCGGGGTCGCCAGCCCTTTTCCCGGGCTGCCATTTTACGCGGTGCGCGGCGCCAGCCCCGGCACCAGCGCCTACTTCCTGGATGGGATGCGCCTGCCGCAGCTCTTTCACCTGCTGGTCGGCGGCGGCGTGGTCCACGCCGAGCTTGTCGAGCAGGTCGACTTCTACCCGAGCGGCTACGACGTGCGCTACGGCCGTGCGGCCGGCGGCATCGTCAGCGCCACCACCCGGCCGGCGCGCAGCGATGACCAGCACTTCGAGGTCGCGCTGCGCCTCTACGATGTCTCGGCGCTCGCCGAGCTGAAGCTGCCCGGCGACGTGCACGTGAGCCTCTCCGGCCACTACGGCTACCCGGGTCCCATCCTTCACGCCATCGACAAACAGATCAACCTCGCCTACTGGGACTACCAGCTGCGGCTCGACTGGCGCGGCCTCACCGTGCAGGCCCTGGGAGCGTTCGACAGCCTCGATCTTCAGGTGGCGGGCGGCGATGTTCCGCTCACGGCCCAGAGCACGCGCATCAGCTTTCACCGCCTCCAGGTTCGCGGCCGCAGCGGCCCCGGTCCGCTGGCGCTGGAGGGGGCGCTCGTCGGCGGACTCGACGAGGCCGGCGACCTCTCGGGCCGCGGCGTGCACAAGCTGTTTCTCGGCTGGCGCGGCTCGCTCAACGCCCGCTGGCGCTGGCTGCGCATCCAGGCCGGCACCGATGGCGAGCTTTCGCGCTTTACCGCCGAAAACTTCGACCTCGGGCTGCGCAAGCTGAAGTTTGTCTACGATCTCGAAGGCCCCGCGCGCACCAACCCCAGCGGCAGCGATGCCACCCGCGACGAGCTGGGCGAGCTCGGCGACGAGCGGGTGGGCGTGGTCGCCAGCGCCTACGTCCAGGCCGAGGCCGAGCTCGTCCCGCGCCGCGTCACCCTCACCGTCGGCGGGCGCCTCGATGTCTACCATGCCGGCGACACCACCCTCATCGGCATCGACCCCCGCGCCCAGCTGCACCTGCGCCTGACGCCGTGGCTGGAGATGCGCATCGCCGGCGGCATCTACCGGCAGCCGCCGTCGTTTCCGCTGCTCCTGCCCGGCATCGATACCTTTGCCCTCAAGCTCGGCCTCCAGCAGGCCACCGGCGGCACCATCACCGAAGAGCTCAAGCTGCCCGCCGGCATCACCGCGCAGGTCACCGGCTACTACCAGCGCTTCGACAACTTCACCGACCTGCCGCCGCTCGGCGCCCGCGTCTGCGCCGCGCCGCCGCCCCCCACCCTGACCGGCGCCGCCGCCACCCTGGTGCGGCTCACCGACGGCCAGGCCTACGGCATGGAGCTGCTTGTGCGCCGCAGCAGCGGCCGCTTCACCGGCTGGATCGCCTACACCCTCAGCCGCTCCGAGCGCAACTTCCCCTGCGGGCTGCGGCCGGCCGACTACGACCAGACGCACATCCTGAACGTCGTGGCCCAGGTCCGGCTGCCCTGGCGCATCGTTCTTGGCGCCCGCCTCTACGTCGCCACCGGCCGCCCCGACACCCTCCTGCCCTCGCCCGACTCGCCGGACGACGTGCTCGGCACCCGCAACAACGTGCGCCTGCCCAACTTCGTCGAGCTCGATCTGCGCTTCGACAAAGAGTGGCGCTTCCGCCGCTTCTTTCTCACCGCCTTTGTCGAGGTCCTGAACGCGACCTTCTCGCGCACGGTCTTTTACTACTCCTACGACCACGAGCCCGTCTCGTTTTCGCAGGCGACCGGCGGCCCCGCGACTTACAGCCAGGCGCCCCCAGAGCAGGTCGGCTTCAACTGGATCCTGCCCTCTCTGGGCCTGCGAGGAGGCTTTTAGTGCTGCGGGCCGTCTTCACCATCCTCATCTGCGCCTGCCTCAGCCTTGCGGCCTGCGCCTGGAACATCGGCGAAGACCAGCTCGATCTGGTCGAGACCGGCGTGCCCATCGACGCGCAGAAGCAGCAGTTTCTGCCCTGGCTGCTGCGCGACGTCCACCTGCTGGTCGGCCCCGATGGCGCCCCCTGGCTGGCCGCGCCTGGAAACAGCTCGGAGCTCGACGCCCTCGACACCGATGATCCCCAGGGCGGCGTGCTCGGCAGCATCTCCGTGTTTCGCCTGGAGCCGCCTTTTACCGGCTACGCGCTGCCGCCCGTGGTCCAGCGCATCAGCTTCTTTCCGCCCGTCCCTTCGCACTCCATCTGCTCGTACCGGCAGGGAGGCCCCGAGTCCTGGCTGGTCAGCTTCCGCCGCATCGACCAGGCGGTCGCGCCCGAGTTTCCCACCGGCCCGCAGCCGCCGCTGCTCATCTGCGGCCAGCGGACCATGGCCTACTGGCAGCCATCGAGCGACAACTCCTACATCTACATCCTTCGCCTGGCTGACGACGGCACCGTCACCCAGCAGCGGCTCCAGTGGCCGGTCGGCGCCCGCCCCGACATCCAGCAGGGCCCGGTGGGCTTCGACGAAAACGAAAAGGTCCTCTTTGTCACCGACGGCGACTATCGCACCCTTGCCTACTACCTCGACAGCCCGGCCAAGGTCGATCTGGGCGTGCTCTACTGGGGTCAGACCCGCGGCAGCCGCTATGTCGCCATTGACCTCGATGGCTTCATCAACTCGTTCGACATCCCCACCATGCGCAACCAGGCCGCCGGCTTTCGGCTGGGCCCCTACGGCCAGCTGCTCGGCGTCGACGAGGATCGCCGCGAGGTGCTGACCTGCGACTGGGACGGCCTGCGCGCGGTGTCGCTGCCGCAGCCCACCCTGCCCTCGCCGACGGTTGCCAATCAGCGCGTCCTCGATCCGCAGCCCTGCCTGGCCGGCTCGTCGCAGCTTCCGGCCCTGAGCACGGGCTCGGTCGTGCTCTACTCGCCGGCCAGCGATCCCTCGGGGCAGGAGGTGCGCGCCGCCACCATGGGCAGCCCCACGCCCCCCAAGATCCTGGTGCGGCCAGGCGGCCAGCGCCTCCTGGGCGTATGCGGCGACAGCACGGTCGCCTACTCGCTGGATCCCGCCGACCGCTACGGCCCCAGCGTCAGCGACGGCTGGATCGGCAGCCAGCGCTACATGGAGCGCGGCCGTGAGACGCGCTTTTCCCCGGCCTGCGACCGCGTCTATTTCAAAGAGCACGCCGCCAACGTGCGCAAGCTCGGCGACCTGCGCTCGGCCCCGGT
>Ga0075163_10001867_pt1 | contig 28488 bp, 10 predicted proteins | sample JI1023141ADNA_FD_71478 | JGI IMG/M metagenome (GOLD analysis project Ga0075163, IMG submission 71478) | Wastewater effluent complex algal communities from Wisconsin, to seasonally profile nutrient transformation and Carbon sequestration -... | ecosystem: Engineered > WWTP > Effluent > Algae...
CAGCCGTTCCATCTGACTTCCACAGCTCGGTGCCGTTCGTGGCATCAAACGCGGCGAAATAGAGCGTGGAGCCGATGACGGTAAGCCCGGTCGGATTGCCGCTTGAAGCACCAGCCGAGATATCCTTCACCATGCTTGTTCCAGCCTGCGTGCCATCGCTGCGCCACAGCTCGGTTCCATTCACGCCATCGGTTGAGGAAAAATAGACCACACCATTCATCAATGTGAGCAAGGCGGGAACCGCGCTGTTGCTGCCTGGTGTCAGATCCCTGACGAGGCTGGTGCCAGTGCTGTCGCTCCTCCAGATTTCCGCACCGTTGGTTCCGTCATTGGCCACAAACACAAGCGAGCCTCCAATATTGACCATAGCTCCAGGCGACGAAGCGCCACTCCCAGGATTGACGTCCAGCACCAGCGAGGTGTTCGCAACCGTGCCGTCCGTCCGCCATAGCTCGGTGCAGCCACTGGCCGTTGTGGCGGAGAGATAGAGCGTGGTGCCGACGAGGGTAAAGTTGATCGGAGTCGAACTGGGCGACCCCGGATTGATGTCCGCCACCAGGACGGTGCCCACCGTGGTGCCATCGCTCTTCCAAAGCTCAATGCCATTCACGCCGTCGGTGGCGGAGAAATAAACAAGCGGACCGACCGGGAACAGCGATGCCGGATTTGAACTGCTGCCGCCGGAGAAAATGTCCTTCACCTGCACCGTGCCCACCGTGGTGCCGTCACTCTTCCAAAGCTCAGTGCCCGCTGCCAGTGTGTTGGCACGGAAGAACAAGGTGCCCCCCGCATTGACCAGAACAGCGGGAAACGATCCCGTGGTTCCCGCGAAGATGTCTTTCACGATCACCGTGCCTGCGGCGGTGCCGTCGCTCTTCCAAAGTTCGTTGCCATTGGTCGCGTCGGTGGCTGTGAAGAACAAGGTCGAGCCGATGGCCGTCAGGTTCGCGGGAGACGATCCCGTGCCGGCGGTCGTGTTGATGTTCAGCACCATCACCGTCCCCACTGCGGTACCGTCGCTCTTCCAGAGTTCCGCGCCGTTGGCCGTGGTGTCTGTGGCTGAGAAGAAGAGCGTCGAGCCGACTGCGGTCAGGTTCGTCGGAGTCGAACTTGTGTTCGCCGTCGGATTGATGTTGAGCACCAACACCGTGCCCGCGCTTGTGCCATCGCTCTTCCAAAGCTCGGTGCCATTGGCCGTGGAGTCCGATGCCGTGAAGAACAAAGTACCGCCGACATTGGTGAGGAGCGCAGGATTGGAATTATTGATACCGCCGAAGATGTCCTTCACCATGACCGTCCCCGCCGAGGTGCCATCGCTTTTCCAAAGCTCGGTGCCGTTGGTGCCGTTGAATGCCGAGAAATAGAGTGTGCTGCCGATGACCAAAAAGTTCGCTGGCGAACTGCTGCCGCTACCGGCCAGGATGTCCTTCACCATGACGGTGCCAGCCGCAGTACCGTCCGTCTTCCAAAGCTCCGCACCCGCGTCCGCCGTCGTCGCGGCAAAGTAAGCACTTCCACCAAACAGTACCATGCTGGTGATGCCAGCACCGGCACCTGTCTGGTTGATGTCGCGCGCCAGCTTCAGCAGACCCGCAGGCGCGGAGCCGATGCCCACGAGCATGATATCGTAGGAGGACTCGTCCGCATCGTCACTGTTCACCCGCAGCACCGCTGCGCGTGCTCCGGTGGTCGAAGGCGTGAAGGTCACGTCAAAAGTCACGGATGATCCGTTCGGCACCGTTCCGCTGAACGCAGGCGTCACAAAATCGCCACTGTTCGCGCCATCGACGGTGATGCTCGTCACGCTCAGCGCGCTGCTGCCCACATTTGATATCGTGAAGGTCTTCGTCAAACCCACGCCGAGCACCGAGTCACCAAACGCGACGGTGGAGCTGCCATCCAACTTCGTCGAACCCGCCGGCTGCTCGACCACGATCTCCGGCAAGGCGATCACTGTTCCGGTGAGCGCGATGTCGAAGGGGTTCTCATCACCGTCCGTGTTCTCGATGTGAATGGCCGCAGACTTCGCTCCGAGCGAGGTTGGATTCAGAGACACGGTGAAGGTGGTGCTGCCCGCTGCGGGAATGCTCACACCCACGAGCGACGGGAACGAGAAACTGGCGATGTCCGCACCGTCGCCCGTAACACCAGTGACTGTGAGCGTCTGTGTGCCAAGGTTCTTGATCGTGAAAGTCTTCGACACCGCGCTTCCGCCGAGTGCAGGCGAGCCAATGTCAATCGTCGCCGCATTGTCAGCGAGGATCGTGCCCACCGGCTGCTCGACCTGGATTTCCTCGGGCGGCGTGGTGTCGATGACGAAGAGTTCCAAACTGCCCAAATTGGGTCCTAGTGCGTCAAAGAAAAGGAGATTACCGGAAGCAGTAAGACTGACTGGATTGCTGTTTCCGGTGCCTGAAATAATGTCGGCCACCAACACCGTACCCGCCCCGGTGCCATCGCTTTTCCAAAGCTCCCTGCCAGTGGCCGTGGCGAAGGCACTGAAATAGAGAACGCCGTTGACGGCCACGATGCCGCTCGGGCCAGCTCCGCTCGCTCCGGGAACGATGTCTGTGACCATGACCGTGCCGGGCGCTGTACCGTCAGTCCGCCACAGCTCCGATCCGTTGGCGGTGGTGATGGCGGCAAAGTAGAGCATGGTGCCGGCCACCGTTAGGCTCGACGGGGACGAGCTTCCGACTCCCGGATTGATATCGGCCACCATCACCGTTCCCGCCGTCGTCCCGTCTGTTTTCCAGACTTCTAGGCCATTGGCAGCCGTTGTTGCGGTGAAGAAAAGCGTCGAGCCGATCACTCGCATGTTTGCCGGAGATGAACTCACGCTTCCGCTATTGATATCCTTCACGAGTACTGTGCCGCCTGCGGTCCCATCACTCTTCCACAACTCAGACCCGTTTGTGCCGTCGCTGGCTGCAAAAAATAACGTCCCGTTGAAATCGGTCAGATTCACCGGACTCGAACTTGCGTTCGCGAGGGGATTGATGTTCAGCACCAGCGCGGTGCCGCCAGCCGTGCCATCGCTCTTCCACAACTCTGTGCCGTTGGCAGTCGAATCAGACGCCGTGAAAAAGAGAGTCGATCCCACGGCGGTCAGGTTCGCTGGATTCGATCCCGTGTTCGCTGTTGGATTGATGTTCAGCACCAGCACCGTGCCCGCCGTCGTACCGTCGCTCTTCCACAGCTCCGTACCGTTTGCCGTCGTGTCAGAGGCTGAAAAAAAGAGAGTGGAACCAACCGCCGTGAGATTCGCCGGAGAAGAGCTGAGGCCGGCTGTTGCGTTGATGTTGCTTACCATGACCGTGCCCGGACTGGTGCCATCACTCTTCCACAGTTCGGTGCCATTGGTTCCATCATTGGCTGAGAAATAGAGCGTGACGCCGATGTTGGTGAGGTTTCCCGGCGAGGAACTGCCGCTGATGAGCGGATTGATGTTGCTCACCAGCACGGTGCCAGCCACCGAGCCGTCGCTTTTCCACAGTTCCGTGCCATTGACACCATCAAAGGCGCTGAAGTAAAGCGTGCCATTGACGTTGCGGAAGAAAGAGGGGACGGACGAATTTGACCCCGGCTGTCCGTCGATCAGTTGCACGGTGCCGCCCTCGGTGCCATCACTCTTCCACAGTTCCTGACCGTTCAAGCCGTCGGTGGCGGAGAAGATGAGCGTTCCTGCCAGATTCGCGAATGACGTGGGCGACGAACTGCCGGTGCCGGGACTAATGTCCTTCACCATCACCGTGCCGGCAGCGGTGCCGTCGCTCTTCCATAGTTCGACACCCAGGCCGGACGCCGAAGCCTGGAAGTAGAAGACGCTGCCCACGAGCGTCAGTCCCGTCGGGGTGCTGCTGGTGGATCCCTCGAATACGTCCTTCACCAGCACCGTCCCGGCCGCAGTGCCGTCGGTCTTCCAAAGCTCTCGCCCGGCGAACTCGAAAGCCGAGAAATACAAGGCGCTCCCTGCATTGAGAAAATTGGTCGGAGCCGATGAACCGCTTGGAAGGATGTCTTTCACCAACACCGTGCCAAGGGCCGTTCCATCACTCTTCCACAGCTCCGTGCCTTCGAGCACCGTGTTTGCCTGGAAAAACAGCATGCCGCCGAACTCCACCAGCGATGCTGGTGATGAACTGGCGACTCCGACATTGATGTCCTTCACCATCACCGTGCCCACCGCCGTGCCGTCGCTCTTCCACAGCTCCGTTCCATTGACCGTGTCGTTCACGGTGAAGAACAGCGTGCCGCCGACCGCCGTGAGATTGGCTGGCGAAGAACTGGTGATGCCCGACACGATGTCCGTCACCATCACCGTGCCCACCGCGGTGCCATCGCTCTTCCATAGCTCGACGCCATTGACGGCATCATTTGCTGTGAAAAAAAGTGTGCTACCGACGGCGCGGAAATTTGCCGGACTGGAGCTCGTCGCGCCCGCCGCGATGTTCGCCACCAGCACCGTGCCAGCAGTCGTACCGTCGCTCTTCCAGAGTTCTGTTCCGTTGGTTGATTCGTTCGCGCTGAAGAACAGGGTGGAACCGATCACCGTAAGGTTCCCCGGCGACGAACCCAGACCGACCGTCGGATTGATGTCCTTCACCATCACCGTGCCCGCCGCCGTGCCGTCGCTTTTCCAAAGTTCCTGTCCGTTGATGCCAGAAAAGGCCGAGAAAAAGAGAACTCCGCCAAAATTGGTCAGCCCTGAAACACTGGATCCTCCTGTCCCGCTTGTGATGTCCTTCACCATGAACGTGCCCGCCGCCGTTCCATCCGTGCGCCACAGTTCCTGACCCGCCTCCACCGTCGTTGCGACGAAGAACTCCTGGGGGCCGATTACCAAGGGTAGCGTGGGCGACAATCCATTCGGCGTGATGTTGATGTCGCGCGCCAACATTACCGGGCCACCGGGCGTGGTGCCAAAGCCGGTGAGCGCGAGGTCGAACGAAGCCTCGTCAACGTCGCTGCTCAGGATGTGGAGCGCGGCTGATTTCGAGTTCGGAAAAATGGGCCGGAAGCTGACATCGAGATACGCCGTCTGCCCTGGGGCCACAGTTGTCGCAGTGAATGATCCCAGCGCGAAGTCCGACGCATGCGGCCCATTGATGCTCGCCCCGCTCAACGTCATCGGCCCGTCACCGATGTTCTTGATGGCGAAGCGCTTCGTCAGGTTCGCACCCGCCAGCACATTGCCGTAGGCAACGGTGCTGGAGCCGTCCGTCAGGCCGGAACCTTCGGGCTGCTCCACCACGATCTCGGGATAGCCGATCACTGTGAGCGTCATCGGCCTAGTGATCGCAAAGCTCGTCGCCGTGTTGGTGACGGTGAGCGTGTCCGCGTAGTTGCCGACCGCCAGAGCATTGGCCGTTGGATCAAGGGACCATGTCACCGTGGTGTTTGCGCCGGGAGCCAAGGTGCCGCTGGTCGAGGACAGGCCGGTAAATGATTGCGTTTTTGCAGCCGTCCAGTTCACCGGCACTGCGCCGAGATTGGTGAGCGTGTAAGTCGCCGATGTCGGCGTAAACGGGCCGCCGACAAAGCCGGATGCTGTAAAGGAAGCCGCACCAGCCACCAAGTCATCCAGCGCAGGCAGCGAGGCCACGGCTTGATAGGCCATCACGATGCCCGCACCGGAATCACGGTCCGAACCGACGGCCTCGATGTCCAGCGCCGTCGATGTCATGGCGGTGCGGATCTGTGCCGGCGTGAGCGCCGGATTGTAGGACTTGATCATCGCGGCGATCGCGGCCGCGTGCGGGGCAGCCGCCGAGGTGCCAAAGAACGAGGTGAAGCCTGGAACGGTGGTGGTCACACCATCAGCCGCAGCGATGTCAGGCTTGACGAAAACCGTACCGCCAGTGGAAGAAAAGTCGCCGGGGGTGTACGCCGTCCCCGAAGAATCATAAAACATGCGGCGCGGACCATCAGAACTGAACGTCTCCACCGGATTTGTCGCACCACCAACAAACACGTTGGGGCTCGGAGAATTCGCCACATTCGTGGCGGCCACGCTAAATCCATTCGGAGCCGTAGGGGCATTGTGTCCGCGTGTGCTGCCCTGCGTGCTGATCGTGAGAACGGCACGGCCCGTGTCCAGATGCAGAAAGCGATTCGCTGCACCGGCTCTTTGTACAATGACGATGCGCTCGCCGATGTTCAGCGTGCCAGATGCTTCATATGCATTCTGCGTTCCGCTTTGCACATTCGTCGAGCTTCTCAGGACCGTGGCACCCGTGGAATCGAGGATGAAGACGTCATAGTCGTTGGCCGAAGCACCCAGCGGATCGGCCCAGAAAAAGTCCACGCGCCGACTGCTGCCACCGGACGCGACAGTGTTGAACGCAGCGCCGCCGAAGTTATGCACCAGACCGCTGCCGGTCACCGGAGCGGCCACTGCGCCCGCGCTGGCAAAGTCCCCTTCCCATGTGCCCGATGTGCCATCGTTCTTGTTCCCAGAGTTGCGCGCGGATGAAAAGAACATCGCTCCGGCCGCAGAGATCGTGTTTACCGCCTGGGAGATGACCATGTCCTGAAACGGCGACTCATTGAAGTAACCGATGTCATCCACGATGACCGAGCAGCCCGCCGCTTGGAGCGCGATGATGTTCGCCGCCATGACCGTGTCGCCGCTCACGCCCGTGGCAAAGATGAGTTGCGCATCGGGCACAATGTCCTGAATGATTTCCATCATCGCGGTGCCCTCGTCACCCGAGCCCGCCTGACCCGGCAGAAAGGTCGCGAGGCTGTTGAGATTGCCGCTGGCCTTCGAGGCGGCCAGGCTGTTCACGCCATCCGACAACACGCCGATCTTCAAGCCCGCGCCCGATCCACCGTACAAGGCGCGCACCGCATCGGCGCGATGCGTGCGATCTCCCTGGGACAGCGCCGAGCCGACGTTGGTGATGGCCAGTGCGGCGGGCGCGATGGACTTCACATCTTCCCGTGCCGCCAGCACCTCCATCGCCTGCACCGGAAGCTCGGCACGAATGGCATGAAATGCAGCGAACTGATTGATGACCTTGCCGCCCGCCGTCGTGATCGCGCTCAGAAGCTCCTCACTCACATCGGCTGAGAGGTCCACGAGCACGAGGCCTCTCTCGTTTGGCTTCACGTCCACCTCGAGACTGGGGTTCTCGGCGGAGATCACTTCTCCACGAGACTTTTTTGCCAGATGCACTAGGCCCGAGTCCATCTTCTTCTGCGCTGGAGTGCGGCGCTCCTTTTCATCCTGAAGCGCGGCGATCTGGCGGAGCACGCTGTCGCTTAGCGGAGCCTGTCCCACGGCGGTCGGCTTCGCATCCGGTTGCTGCGATGCATTCGCCACACTCTTTTCCTGTCCTGCCTTCGCAGTGGACGGTGCGGTTGCGGAGGAGTCTGCGGATCTACCTTGAGGAGCAGCAGGCGAAGATGAGGCTCCAGATTCCTGGTCCGTCGCTTGTTGGGTGCCTCGACCCGCTGCCTCGAGTCCGGTGGGAGTCGAATCGCTTTTCGCCACCGTGCCCACTGTAGGTTGGGCAGGCTCTCGCCCCGAATCTGTGGCACCTCCTTCACTCTTTAGTTGGGTAGCCCGCTGACTCATCCACCAGCCTCCGGCTACCAAAACCAGCACCAGCACCACCCACCCGACGAGTTTCGTATATTGAGATTTTCTCATGGCTGTCGGCCTTTGTACAGAAACCAGATCACGCTGACAATCTTTTAATTCAGCATTTTTCCCAACCCGCCCCCGGCAATGCGGGCACAGCTTCTTCCTCGAATCCACGAGGAGGAGAATGGGCGGTTAGTCCAACTCGACGCGGAGACGGACGAATTTGCGTGCGACTGCGTCTGTGGCGGGTGTGAGTCGAACGGTGCATGTTTCCGTCACTCCATCACCCGTTGGCACCGTGGTGATCTCCTCGATTCCATCTCCCGTGCTGCTCCAAGATGAAGCTTCAAGCGTGGTGCTGGTTTCGACCATGTAGCGAAAACCCGCATGCTGGATGCGGCGGCGGTATTGGAAGGTGAGGTACTGCTTCCCATCGCTGCTGTTCGTTTGAAGCGTGGTCACGGGCAGATGCCATGCATCACCCACAGCCGTGTTCAAGTGCAGCGCGCCCTCCATCAGATCGGAGACACCGTCGCCGTCGGCATCACTCGCGGGTGTGGCGATGCGTTGGACGGTGAGCGTCGCGGTCGTGGTGTTCGGCGGCACGGCTTGGTCGCTGGCGATGACGATGAAGGTGTTTGCGCCGGAAGTCAGACCGGGCAACGATTTGCTCCAGGCACCAAATGCATTGGCGGTGCTGACGGCAGCGCTGTTCACCGTCACGGACGAGACACCGGCTGGCGCATCGGTCGCTCCACCTAGCAACGCGAAGTCGGCCAACGTGGTGAAGACCTCCGATCCCGGCTGAAGAGTCAGGACTGGCGGCAGTGCATCCTGAGTGGAGGACACGACTGGCGACCACTCGGAGAGCCAAACGCCAGAGCGCCTCATGCGCACGCGGTACTCATACGTCGCCGCATGATCGAGCCCGGTGAACGAATGACTCGTCGCCCCCGCCGTCAACCAGCCGGACGAAACAGCTGTGGAGAAACTTCCCCCGGTGCCTCGTTCCGCTTCGTACTCGATTCCAGCACCTTTCGATGTCCATGTCACCGCATTGCTAGTGCCGCCCGTGTAGGCGGGCTCGGCATTCAGCGTCAATGGCGACGAGAGCACTTCAAACGCTGTCGAGTCTCCCGTGTGACCCGAGCCATCGGCGGCACGAAGAGTGGCCGACAAGATCTCCGAACCGAGCGAGACACTGCCCGTCCACACACCATTGACGAAGGTCCCGGCAACCGACGGCGACACAGGAATCGCAGCCGGAGCCTTTGTGAGTTTCACATTCCAGATCGTGCTGCTGACCGTTGCGGTCGGCGTGATGCCCGACCAAGTCAATGGATCGCCAGCCGTGCTATTCGAGGAGGCGTACATCGTCCGCTGTGGCGTTCCGGTCGTGTAGCGCACGAGGCCATTCGTCGAAGAGCTGGAATTATTGAAGCTGAAGTCCACCAGCAGATTGTCGGTGCCATTGAACTCGAAATTCGTCGTGAACGGAAATGCGACCCAGCCGGTGGAAGCCACGGTTTGATCCGACTGATGCACCACCGTCCAGTCGCTGCTCTCCCACGATTTGTCCGTGGCAAAATTCGCGCGCGTCGTGTGCTTCATACGGATCGTCCAGTTCGTCAGCGTCTGGCCGGGAACGCTGCTGAGGTAGAGTGACATAGAACTCAACACTCCCGCGCCTCCGACCTCCGCCGGTGTGTGGATCACCTGAGAGCGCACATCGTGGCTGGCGGTTCCAAGCAATACGCCAATCGTGCTCGTGGCACCACCGATGGTCACCTCAGTTGGAGGTGCATTGCTTTGCGCGGTGAGATTCACCGTGCCGGAGTAGTCGTTCACGTCGTTGCCATACGCATCGCGCGCGTGCAGCACCACGGGGAATGGAATGCCCGCAAACTGAAGCGGCGGAACCGCGTCCCACACAAAACGATCCAGCGGCGCCTGCGTGACGGTGAATGGCCCGCTCGTGCCGGTGATCGCTCCCGACACTGCCGTGATCCGCACATTCGTCCCGGTGCCGAGCATGGTCACGCTGCCCGTCCATACGCCGGATGTGAAACTACCGGTCGTGATCGGCGTCAGGTTCACGTTGCCGCCATCTCCAGCCGCACTCAGCGAGGCCACGCCGCCGAACGAGGCCATCGTGCCGCCGCCAATGCCCACGGCGGTGATCGTGACCGCGTTCGGCACATTCCGAATCCACGATGCGGGCACCGGCGAGAACACAAATGCAGCCGGATCGTTGTCAGTGATGAAGGTGAGTCCATTCCCGCTGATCAGCGTTCCGCCTGATGCGCTGACCGTGACGGACTCCGTCGCCTCAGGCAGCGCGTCGTCCACGATCTGCGCGGTGAAATTCACGCTCGTACCACCAGCGGGAATCGTCACCGACGCCGGCACGATCAAATCAGCGGGAGATGATGACGAGAGACTGATCACCAAGTCTGTGGGCAGCAATCCGGCGATGCTCACCGCGCCCGTTATCGATCCCACACTCTCCGTGGTCGGAAACGGAAGATCGACGCTGATCGAGCGGCTCTCGTCGTCTTGCACGCTGGCGCTTCCACTGCCGTCCGTCCATCCATCGACGTGCGCCAGCACGGTCACGTTCTGCGAGCCATCGATCAGCACGTCATCGACAAATGTCACATCAAACACCGCCGAAGTCTGTCCGGCGGGAATCGTTACCGACGATGGCACTGTCAGCTCCGACGTGTCGGACGACGAAAGCTGCACGGTGATCGCGGCCGTCGGTGCCGCGCCAAGAGTTACCGCGCCACCACCGACGATGAGGCCGCTGTTCTCGACCGGACTCGCTGGCAGCGTGACCGTGATGGTCGTCGTTTCATTGTCGGTCACGATCAAAGTCGCCGAGCCAGGATCGTAGCCCAACGCCGTCGCTGAAACCACAGCGCTCTGCGGCCCGTCGAGTTCCGAGTCATCCACGACCGCGACTGAAATTGGCGCGCTGCTTTGCCCGGCAGGGATCGTCACCACCGCGCCCGGCTGCGCCACTTCCGTCGCATCCGACGAAGTCAGAGCAACGACGACGTCCACCACTCGCGCTGCGGCGATCTGCACGCTGCCAGAAACAATACCCGCCGACTCACTGGCCGATCCCGCCGACAGATTCACCGTCAGAGCGCCGAGCGCATCGACCTGGAAGGCGTTCGACTGGCCGGTCATAGCTCCGCTTGCCGCCACGAGACGCACATCGGTGCCCACCTGCTGCGCCGTCACATTGCCGCTCCACACACCCGCGACAAACGGTCCGCTCACCACTGGCGAGATCGTCACCGTCGCTGAAGAGAGACCAGCGGTGCCAGTGAAATCCGCCACCACGTTGCCGGCCACATCGAGCGCCGTAATGCCGACTCCAAACGGCACACCCTTGAACTGTGGAGACGCCACCACGCCCCATGCGAAGTGATGCAACGGGCCGTGCGTGACATCGAAGCCGTTGCTCGAGCCAGTCTGCCCGCCCGCGCTCGCGAACGTGATTTGCACTCCGCTGCCGTATGCACCCATCGTCACATCGCCCGTCCACTCGCCCGCGATGAAATTCCCCGTGACCGTCGGCGCGACTGGCACGCCCGCCGACAGATTACCCGCCGCCGCGAAGCTCGTGATCACTTGTTCATCGACTGAACGTGCCGAGATCGTGATGGGAAACGGCGCGTTCCTGATCTTCGGCCCGACAATCGGCGCGAGGGTGAAATGATGCACCTCGTTGTCGCGCACGATCAAACTGTGCGCTGCTCCCGTGAAAGTCGCCGCCGCCGCACTCAACCCCACCGTCTGCGCGCCATCGGCGTCTACGTCGTCCACGATTGTGATTGAGAACGTCGCGCTGCTTTGACCCGCTGGAATTGTGACCGTCAGCGGCACACCAGCCTCAGTCGTGTCATTCGAGGATAGATTCACCACGAGATCAGCACCCATCACAGCCGATGTGGAGACTGTGCCGATGAGGTTCCCTGCACCTTCCTCTGATGTCGGCGCAATCGTGAATGCGAGCGTGCGTGCCTCATCATCAAGCACCTCGACAGACGCGAGCACATCGGTCCAACCAGCAACCTGCGCCCGGATCGTCACCGTCTGCGCACCATCAATGACGCTGTCCTGCGGCACCGTGATGTCGAACGCCGCCACGGTCTGACCTGCCGGAATCACAACGCTCGGCGGCACGACAATCTCCGACGCATCGCTGCTCAATAGCGCCACCGTCACCGGCACATCGACTGCGGCGGAAACGGTCACGCTTCCTTGCCCCACAAGAGTTCCCTGCCCTTCGGTCACTTGCAGCGGTGCCGACACATTCAGCGTCGCCGTTTCATTGTCATCGACCCGCACATTCACCGCAGCCCCCGAAAATCCAGGCGCAGAGGCGGCGAAGGTCACGGTGCGCGATCCATTCAGCAGCGCGTCATCCGTCACCACGAGGGGCGCACTGGCCGTCGTCTGCCCGGCGGGAACCACCACGGAGGTCGAGGCTGCCAGCGCTGGAGCACTGCTCGTGAGCGCGACGGTCATTTCATACGGAGCGGCGGCGCTCAGAGTGATCGCAAATGCGGTCGGCACCGTGCCCGCGTTTTCGATCACCGCTGTCTCACTGCCCGCCAGACTCAGTGAGCCGATGAGGTTCACAGCGAAGACATTCGTCTCGCCATGATTGCCCGACGCATCACGCGCGGTCAGGATCGCAGCAGGTGTCTCCGTCCTCACGCGGATGGTTCCACTCCAGGTGCCCGTGTTCAGCGTGACGCTCGGAGGATCAACCACCAGGTTCTCCCCTGGAAATGGCACCGTGAGTGCGGGATTGATCGTGCCGATGCCGGGAATCGCGGCGATCCAGTCCGCAGCGGTGTTTGCGTCGAAGTTACCCGTGCGGGCATAGCCGCGATTCGCGATTGAAGGAGCGGCGATCGTCGCGCCTGACCACTGAGTGACTGGGATTGCAACCGGTGAAGAGATGCTAGCCGGACTTCCGGCAGTGGCGCACGCAAAGTCCACCAGTGCGCCATCAGCTTTGCGCAACAACACCGCCGTCGCGGACCCGGAAGCCGATGTCCAGTCGATGTTGCCGCCGTAGAAGAAACTGGGGAACGTGCCCGGTGCCACGCCATCTTCCTGAATTCTGAATACCTCACCCGGATCGCAGGTCGTGCCTGCGGGAATGGTGAAGACGCTCAGCGGATCAGGGTAACTGACGTTGTCGTAGATGTGAATCTCCCAGCCAGACACATCAACAGGAGCGGACGAGACATTCGTGAACTCAATCGCATCCGGCGTGTTGGGATTGATCTCCGTGATTACGATGGCTGCCCCCGCCACAGGGAGAATATCCACCTCGCCGTTGAAACTCGTCGAAGGAATGTCGGATGCATCGTAACCCGTGATCGACGCCGCGAACGGCCCATCGACGAGCTGCGGACTCGGAACGGCGCTCCACACATAGCGCACTGGCGGCCCGCCAACCGGAACGGAGAACTGCCAGACCGGACCGGCCACGGATGCTGTGCCTTTCTTGGAAACGATCTGCCAATGATACGTCGTCCCCGCCGTGAGCAGCGGCAGGGTCCACGCGGGAGTCGTCGTCGTTCCGAGCAGTTCCGCCACACCCGGAGTCGGATTCGTGCCAAAGAAAACCTGATAGCTGTCCGGCGTGCCGCCAGTGCCGGTGGCGAAACTCCAAGCGAGGTTCGCATCGGGATGCGTGTTGCTTTGCAAATGCGCGGGGCTGGGATTCGTCGGCGCAGCGGGAGTCTCATCATCGAGAACGGTGCCTGTTTGAATACCAGACGTGTAACTCGCGGCTGAGGCCGTGACTTGAACCGGCTGCGCTCCGTCGAGATCAGCGTCATTGATGATGTTGATGGGAAATGATCCGCTCGACTCACCTGCAAGCAGCGTGACTGTCGCGGGCACCGTCAGCTCCGTTGGGTCATCACTGGTGAGATCGACCACAAGATCAGCAGTCAGCACACCCGACACACTCACCGATCCCAGCTTGCCCATCTCGCCTTCCAGCATCGAAGACGGCAGCGTGACGGACAAAACTCGCGGCTCATTGTCCTGCAGGATCACGGTCGCTGTCCCGAGAGGCCAGCCTTGCACGGCTGCCGTGGCATTGATCACCTGCGCGTTTTCGATGCGATTGTCGTCGATCACCGTCACGGGAAACGTCACTGATGTCTGCCCTGCGGGCACGGTCACGGTGGCAGGCAGCGCGAGATTGTTTTTGTCACTCGAATCAAGCTCGATGGCGATGGCCCGCCCCGCCGCGACTCCGAGCGTGACTGATCCCTGCACACCCGTGTCGCCCTCGGTCACAGTCGCGGGCAGCGAGAGCGTGATGGCCGTCGTCTCGTTGTCGTGGATGAGCATCGCGCCGCTTGCATTCGCCGCGCCAGCAGCCGAGGCGGTCACACCGATGGATCGCGTACCGTCGAGCAGCGTGTCGTCGCCGATGGTGAGGTCAAAGCTCACGCTCGTCTCGTTGGCGGCGATGATCACCTCCGCTGGCACCGCCAGCTCCGTCACATCACCGGAGACCAGGCTCACCGTCAGCGGCGATGCGGTGGCCACCGAGCGCGACACGCTGCCCTGCCCCGCCAGCACGCCCACGCCTTCGACGGCGGATGCGGGCATGGCGAGCGCGATGGTGAGATTGAAGTAGGCGCTGAAGTCGCTCTCGGTGAAATCCGCCGGCGTGCCCGTGCCGCGCGACAGACCAATCAACCCTGTCGTCGCATCCACCGCGAGATGCGTGATGCGGATGCGCCCGTCGAAGAACATCTCAATCTGCACGCTGTTCGAGTTCGTCGTCCCATACTCCTTCACCCCGGACCACGTCACCGCCGCGCGATCCACGAGCTGCTTCCACGTCACCTGTCCAGTGGTCGGCAGCAGATCATTGAACAAGGCCGCGATGCGCGGCTGCGAGAAGTGCGCGTTGAGCGTCGGCACCCACGCGATGTCGCCGGATGAAAAGGTGACGAATCCATTGCTGCCGATGTGGAACGTCGAATACGGAACGCCATACAGCGCAACCTGATCTGTGCCCGTCAGCGTCACCTGAACGGAAGTATCATCGCTCATCGTCAGGCTCGCGCCGCCCGCTGGATCGGTTGGAAAAGCCGACACCGGGTCTTTCAGCACGCTGTAGCCGCTCGCGCTCGCATTGGGCGTGAAAGTGAAGCTGAAGCCGTCGATGTCCTGCTGCGCGCCGCTGTCGAACAACTCCGTGAAGTAGTCGATCTGACCCGCGCGCAAAGTCACGTTGCGCATGACCGCCGCGCTGCTCGTCGTGTTCGTGAACGTGATCACGGCGTTGTAGAGTCCGTTTGCCAGCGAGGCCGCCGCCGCGTTGACCGTTGCAGTCACCACCACCGTGCTGCTTCCAGCGAGCGTGCCGGACGCGCTGCTCAGCGTGATCCACGGCTGATTCACCGAAGCGGTCCAGTTCAGGCTCGCCGTGCCACTATTCGAGAGTGTGTAGGCGTTCGACGCCGGACTGAACGGCCCGCCCACCTCGCCGGTGGCAAGATACACCGCAGCCGGATTCACCCCGAGATCATCCGGCATCTCGAAAGACTCCACCAAGCCAGTGGTCGTGTTGCTTGATGGCGAGGTCGCATTGGCGCCCATGCCGCGCTTGGCAAAGGCGGCCCACAGCTCGTTGCGATTCGCGCCCGCGTTGCTCACGAGATCGGCCTGGATGATCGCGTCCCGCGCCTGGAGGAAGTTCGGATCGGCTGGCGCGAGCTTCATGCCGTCGGTCACGAGTTGCAGGATCAACTGATTCCCAGTCGCCCATCCGTGCTTGGCGATGAGGTTTGCCCGGGCATCCCACAGCGCCACACACCACACCTCGCCCTCATTATGAACTTCATTCGCCGTCGTCCCTATGATCGAGCTGCGCGGGATGCCGGAGTGACTGCTCGCCTGCGCGGGATCGATGTCCTTGAAGGTCAGCGGATTCTTCAGCATGTCGGTGCTGTATGGATAGCGGCGGATGCCAAAATAATAATTCTCCGCCAGCCCCGCGAACTGCCGCGTCGCGTAGCCGCCAGCCGCGTAGCAGCCGTTCGGGTCATCACTCGCCTCGCTGAGCAGGCTCAAGCCGTAGAAATCCGACCAGCCCTCGCCCATTCCCTGGCTCTGATTCGCGCTCATGCCCACGCCGCCGCCGACGAGCCGGTTGCTCAGACCGTGCGCGTATTCATGGATCACGATCTCGTGATCGAAGTCGCCGTCGCGATCCGGAGTCGGACCCGTGAAGACATACATCTGCATCCGGCCCGGCGAACCGTCTCCAGGCGTGGAGAAGTTCGCATTGTTCGTGCCGCTGCCGTCCTGCGCATCCGCCATCACCGCATCGTTGCCATTGCCACCGCGACCAAAGTTGTCCGTCTGGAAATTGCCCGCCGACTCGGTGAAGCCGAGCGCGTAGAGCTTGTCGTGAATCCAATTGCAGAGGTAAAAGAGATTCGTCACCGCCGCGTCCTTGTAGGTGCTCGGTGCCTGAGTCAGGTCCATCGCAAAATCAAAGTTCCGCGTGGCTGACGTGGGGCGCGGCAGATCCGGGCTGTTGTTGGCGTCTGTGTCCGTGTGCGCATCCACGTTGTTTCCCAGCGTCTGCGTCACGCCGTCGTTGATCCATCCGTTTGGCGATGCCGTGACGTTCTCCGCCTGAAGCGTGATCGCATTGCGGTTCACCTCCGCAGGTTGCGCGCTCGAAGGCGTGCTGTGCCCCGGAGCAAATGGCGTTGGGCTGTCGTAGGGCTGCAAATCCGGCTTCGCATACACGCGGAAGGTTGCGTTGCTGATGTAGTTCGTCAGACCCAGCCGCACTAGCACGCCGCCTGTCTGCGCATCCACCAGCACGCGAAACATCTCGCCGCGCTGCGTGCTCATCACCGTCACATCCCACGCCAGCCGGATCGAGTCCGCGCTCATCGGCACCCAGCTCAATTGCGCGCTCGTGTCGCTGATGGCCGGTGCCTTGAATCGCTGCCTGCGCTCCGTCCCTTCCACCGCACCATCGGCTTTGATCGCCGCCTCATCGACCACCGCGCCGATGTCCGCTGCCGCCAGCGTCACCGCCTTCACCGCGCTCACTGTCGGCTGCGCGACCCATGAACTCCGCTGCGCCGCGCCAATCTTCGAAGCCGCTGCCGGATCAGGAATGAAATTGCCGCCCAGCGTGAGGATGTCCCCGTTCTTCGTCAGGCTCGCGCGGAAGATTGTCTGAAAAAGCGGTATGCCCTCCAGCGCCTGCTGCCACACCACCGTGCGCATTCCATTGTGCGCCGTCACATCCTCGCGGGTCACGCGAGCATTTGCCGCAGCCAGCGCCGAGGCTGAATGACCAAACAGCTCGCGGTTCTCATCCAGGAATCGACGCACCGGCTCATAAACATCCCCACCCGCCTTCGCCGACTTGTCCGCCGCATTCAAGAATCTGCCAGGCGCCGTGATATTCTTCGGCCCTCCTGTGATCAGATCAAAATCAATCTGCACACCCGGCACCTTCCTCCGCAGCGCGGCAGCTCCTACGTCGCGGCTCTCGTGCAGCTTATTCGTGCCACCATCGGCAGAGCGCAGATCCAAATCGGGTAGCTTCCCCGGCTTGAAAGGTAGGCTTATCTTCCTCGGCCCCTGGGCATCCACTGCGGGGGTCACATGATTCGCATAGGACGTATCAGGCCCATCGAAACTACCTGACCGCCAAGCCCCCCACCAGCCGAGCACGCCCAAAACGACCGCAGCCACCAAGGCCACGCCCATTCCGACCGAACTCCTGTTTCCAGACGGTGCCATGTGTGTCTCTATTTGTACTAGATCAGCCAGTCAGCGACAAGCCCGATGCTGAGATTTCCACTCCGCCAATGCGTTCAATCTCATTCCCGCACCCCTCCCCATCGCCAAGCAACATTGCCGATGCCCAGCCGTACTCCTGCCATGAAACGCATTCTCGCTGTTCTCCTCGCCTGCCAATCTCTTCATGCCGCGCCCCATCTGGCTGGAGGCTGGACGGTCTGGTCTCCGCGTGAAGAAGCCAAGCCGGAGGCCATTTGCAGCGCCAAAGGTGGCCGGAATGGCAAGGGCGGTCTGGTCATGGAGTCGGGTGAGGGCGAGCATTGGATGGGCAGTTGGGAGCGGACTTTCCCCGTCGAGGGCGGCGGGCATTACAAATTCACCGCGTGGCGGAAATATCGCGACGTCGCAGTCCCGCGCCGCAGCGTTTATGCGCGCGTGATCTGGCAGGACGAGAAAGGAGGCTGGGTGAACTGGGAAGAACCCGCGAAGTCCGGCTACAACAAAGGCGTGATCCCGCGTGCCGAGCCGGAGTATCCGCGCGATCTCGGCAGCGCTGCTGGAGAGTGGGGCCGATTCGAGGAGATTCTACGAGCACCCGCGAAGGCAAAACAGGCGAAGGTGGAGCTTTTCTTCCAATGGGCGGGCAATGCGCGCGTCGAGTGGTGCGATGTGTCCCTGGTGAAAACCGCCGCGCCGCCAGCGCGCACGGTGCGGCTAGCGACAGTGCATTTTCTCCCGTCGGAGGGGAAGAACCCACAGGACAAGCCAAAGCTCTTCGCACCGCTCATCGCAGATGCCGCAGCAAAAAAGGCGGACCTCGTGGTGCTGCCAGAGACGCTCACTTATTATGGCACGGGCAAGGCGATGTCGGAGTGCGCGGAGCCGGTGCCCGGCCCATCGACCAAGTACTTCGGCACACTGGCCAAACAGCACAACCTCTACATCGTCGCCGGACTGGTGGAGCGCGAGGGCAAAACGATCTACAACACCTCGGCGCTCATCGGACCCGACGGCCGCATGGTCGGAAAGTATAGAAAAATCACCCTGCCCCGCAGCGAGATCACGTCCGGCATCACGCCGGGCCATGAGTATCCAGTGTTTGAGACGCGCTTTGGCAAGGTGGGCATGATGATTTGCTACGACGGCTTCTTCCCCGAGGTGGCGCGACAATTGGCCATCAACGGCGCGGAGATTATCGCCTGGCCAGTCTGGGGCTGCAATCCGCTCCTGGCCAAGGCACGCTCATGCGAGAACCACGTCTATCTCGTGAGCAGCACCTACACCGACTGGCGGAAGACGGACTGGATGATCTCGGGGGTCTTTGATCACTACGGAGACGTGATCGCGCGCGCGGATGAGTTTGGCACCGTCGCCATTGCCGAGGTGGATCTCAACCAGCACGCCCACTGGAACAGCCTGGGCGACTTCAGAGCGCAGATCGAAAGCCACCGACCCGTTTTCAAAGGCAACTGAGCGGACGTTCGACTCAGTTGGTGAGCGTCGTGCTCGTGCCGGTTCCAGTGCTGGTGGACGTGTCGGTCGTGGTATCCGTCGTCGTGTCAGTCGTGGCCGTCGGATCGACGTAGCCTTTTTGCTTCAGCTCGGTCATCAACGCATCGGTCATCTCCGACACGGAGAGTTCCTTCTCGTTGGCAGTCTTGGTGTGACCGTCGTCGAGGCTCATATTCATGGTCGAGATGCTGGCAAACCCAACCGTGCCATCTGTGGACGAAGTCGTGGCGGTCGAGGTGGAAGAAGTGGTTTCCGTGGTTCCGGTGGAATCAGTCGTGGTGGTCGTATCGGTTGTCGTGTCAGTAGTCGTATCGGTCGTGGTCGAAGTCGTGCCTGACTCGTCACCCACGGCGATTGCCTGCCCCTTCATCTTCCGGGCGACCTTGATCTTGTAGGTCGCAAGGCTGGTGACGATCTCCACCGTGCCCGTCACTTCGCCGAAGGCGACATAAGTCGCGCTCGATGCCGTGCCGTCACCGCCCGCGGCGCTCACGACGGTGATGCGCTTGCCTTCTTCATCCACGCCATGGAAAAAATTGCCCGTGCTGGCCGAGCTCGTCACGGTCTTGCGGCCATCAGCCCGTGCGGTGAGGACAAACGTCCCCGTCCCGCCGAGCGCAGGAGCGACAAAGTAGCCACCCTCGAAAAACTCAAGATTGAAGCCGTCCACATGTTTGAATGCCACCTCATAAACCACCACCTGCGCCTGCGCCGAGGGCGAAAGGCAAAAGGCGGCAAGGGCCAGAACGAGAGCAGCGAAAGCGGAATGGCAGCGTTTCATGGCCGGGAGATTACCGGCAAGGGATGGAATTGTCGAGCCGGATGATGGTGACATCATCATTACACAGCCGCAGCCGCCGCCTCACATCTTCGGCTGGATGGTCTGCTCGTCGATGATGCCGAAGATCTCACGGATGGAGCTTTCCTTCTTCTCGTTCGCCCACTTCTCGAGAGCGAGCTTCATGCGCTCGGCCACGTCGGGGAACTGGCTCTTCACGTCGCGCTCGCAGTTTGGATCGGAGTTGAGATCGAAAAGCCGGTGGATTGGAGCGCCCTCGCCGGGAGTGCGGACGAACTTGAACCGCTGGGTGCGCACGGCTCGCTCCTTGGTCTGGAGGACGGCGTCCTGGAATTTGTCCTTGAGCACGAAATGGAAGTCGAAATCGGGATCGATGAACGTCGTCTCGTCCATCGGCGGGATGTGCAGCGGCTTCTCGCCTGGGATCTTGCGGCGGAAGAAAAGGTAGCTGGTCTCGCCGTAGAACGCGAGGCTTTGGTCCTTTGACTCGCCGCTGATGTAGGGCACGAGGCTCTTGCCCTCGAATCGTTTGTCGGCGGGAACCCCGACGAGTTCACACATCGTCGGCGCATAGTCGATGGTGCGGACGATGCGGTCGATCTTGGTGCCTGGCTTGGCTAGGCCTGGAACATGCATCACGGCGGGCACATGATTCGACTGATCTCCTCCATTGAAGGTGAGTCCGTGACCAAAGGTGACATTCGGCTCAAAGAGATCGTCGCCGTGGTCTCCGGTCACGAGGATGACCGTGTCGTCCATCAAACCCTCCGCCTCCAAGGTGGCGACCACGCGCCCGACGCAATCGTCAAACATCCGGACGCAACCGTCGTAGAGGTCATTGATGCGCTGGACTTCCTTCGGCGGAAACTTGCTCCACTTCTCGTTGATGTCGGTCCCACCGATGAACTCATCCACATTCAGCGCCAGCTCGTGATCGTGCGGGCCGTCGTACTTCGGATCGCCCCACAGCTCGGCGTATTGGCGCGGCGTTTTGTACGGCAGATGCGTGCAGGAGTAGAAGGCGAACATGAGAAACGGCTTCTCATCCACCGCGCGCTTCTTCACGCGGTCGATCACCTGGTTGGTTACCACATCGGGCGTCATGTAGTTTGCAAAGGAGCGTAGCTTCGGGAAGAGCATGTGCCCCACGCGATTGTCGAAGAAGAGCGGCAGGATCTGGTGATGCAGATACACCACCTCGCTCATATAGACGCGGAAGTTGTCAAAGTCGGAGACCGTGATGTCCTCGAAGCCCATCGGCAGCTCGTTGAACCCGCACGCACACCAGTCGCCGATGACAGCGGTGTCATAGCCGTGATTCCGCAGCGTGGCCGCCAGCGAGGGCGATTCCTTGTTCGCCTTGTCCACCATCGCGCGACTCGGGAACATGTGATGAATGCCGTGCGTATGCGGATACTGGGACGAAAACATCGTCGTCAGAGACTCCAGCGTCGAAGCGATCGGCGTGAGGCTGCGCTGAAAATTGATGCCACCCTCTGCTAGCTTGTCGATGCTCGGCGACGTGTTGCGGTGGTAGCCGTTGCACGAGAGGTGGACAGCCCGCAGCGAGTCGGAGGCGATGATGAGGATGTTCTTCGGCTTCGGCTTCTCCGGCGGCCCAAGTTTGACCGAGTCCCGGCTCACACCGTAGCCGCTGACCACAAACACACCGAGCATCGCCACCACCGACATCATGCTGAAGAGCAGTGGCTTGGCCGCGCGACCGAAATAGCGCCGCAACTCCGTGAAATAGAACGCCACCGCCACCACGACCGTGAGCGAGGGAAACACATTCACGATGAAGCCATGCACCGCCCCTTGCACCCCTTTCCCAAACCAAGCGCCCATGGCGTAATACCAGCCCTCGAGATAGCGGTAGTCACCGAAGTAGGGCTTCTCCAGCATGAGCCGCACGATGAAGAAACCGTAAAGGACGCCGGCAAATAGAGCCGCGCGCCACACCACACCCCACTGGCCAAAGGGCCGCACACGGCTCCACAGCAACACGAGCGGGTAGATGAGCAATGCGTAGCCGATGGCCACAAGCAGGTAGCCTTTGAGCACCACCACATTGCTCCAGATCAGGTACCACCAGTGCAGCTTGATGGCCACCTCGGTGAAGCGGTTGTTGAATCCGTAGGTGTTGCCAGCGAAGCTCAAAACGGCGCTCAAATACCAAGCCACCAGCGTGCCGAGCACAGTCAGCACCACCAGCTTCAGGATCTGCAGACGGGACAAAGGCTTGGGGCTTTGCGAGGGTTCGCTCATGGGGGAGAGGGCGAATAGGGTAATCGAAGCAGCTTGTGAAGCAACCGGCTATCCTTTGTGCTCACTTCCCAGATTCATCTTGCCAAGCACAGGGCTCTCCTTCCATTCTGTCCATCATGAACCGCCGCACCTTCTTCCGCTCCACTGCCGCAGTCTCCACGCTCGGCCTGTCCGCTTCTCGTGCCTCCGCGCTCTCCATCGACAAGGCAGCCGCTGATCCAGCCTACGTCATCAAGAACCAGCACATCAAGCAGACCATCATGGGCTGGTGCTTCAAGCCAATGGAGACGATGGAGCTGGCCAAGCACTGCAAGGTCATCGGCTTGCGCGGCATGGAAGGCATCGACAAGAAGTACTATCCCGAGGTGAAGGCGCTCGGCCTCGACATCTCGCTCGTCGGCAGCCACGGATTCAGCAATGGCCCGAGCAATCCCAAGTTCCGCGACGAGGTGGTCACCAAGCTCACCGACTCCATCAATCTCGCCGCCGACGTGGGCTGCAAGAAGGTCATCACCTTCACCGGCATGAAGTTCGACGGCATGGACCGCGACCAGGCCATCAAGGGCTGCCTCGACACCTGGAAGAAGGTCCTCCCCCTGGCCGAGCAAAAGGGCATCACGCTCGTGCTCGAGCATCTCAACTCCCGCGACGGCACCCACCCGATGAAAGGCCATCCCGGCTATTTCGGCGACGACGTGGACTTCTGCGTCGATCTCATCAAACAGATCGGCAGCCCGCACTTCAAGCTGCTCTTCGACATCTACCACGTCTCCATCATGAACGGCGACATCATCCGCCGCATCCGCCAGCACAAGGACTACATCGGCCACTACCACACCGCCGGAAATCCAGGCCGCTGCGAGCTCGACGAGAAACAAGAGATTAACTACCCGCCGATCATCCAGGCCATCATCGACACGGGCTATAACGACTTCGTTGCCCAGGAGTTCATCCCAACTTGGAGCGATCCGATTCTCGCGCTGCGCCACGCAGCGATGGTCTGCGATGTGTAGCAGTATCGGGGCGCGGCATACACAAAATCTCCGCGCGGTGACGTTGCGGAGATGTCGGGGTGGGTGAGCGGGCTTGCTCATTCCGGCGGGAATCCCGCTCGCCATGAAATCATCCACTCGACTCGCCTTGCTGGCGCTGTGCGGCCTCGCGTCCGCATCAGCGCAGGACAATCTCTCGGACCTGTTCAATCCATTCGTGCCGTTTCCTCCCGCGCAGCCACAGGCCGGTCGAACGCCACCGCAGGGCCAGCGCGGGCCGTGGGAGAATGATGTGATCGTGTATCACGCGAAGGCGGATGGCAGCGTCGAGCAACTGGCCAAGTTTGACCGCGCCGGTGTGCCCACTATCAACCGCATGAAGGACGGCAGGCTCATCGCGGCTCATCAGCACTTCCCGGAGAACGATCCCGATTCCTTCGACAAGGTGGCGATCCACTTCTCCTCCGATGAGGGCAAGACGTGGACGGATGCCGCAGTGATGAAACTCAACGGCCTGCCCGAAGGCATGAGGTTCCCGTTTGATCCCACGCTTGTGACACTGCCAGATGGCCGCGTGCGCATGTATTTCACCTCGCTGCGCGGGCGACAGTTTGACGAAGACCTGCCGCGCATCCACTCGGCCATCTCGACTGATGGCATTGAGTACACCTTCGAGCCCGGCGTGCGTTTCAGCATCGAGGGACGCACGGTGATCGACTGTGCCGTCGCGCTGCATCGGGGCGTGTTTCATCTTTACTCGCCCGACAATGGAGAGCAGCCCGAGCCCGGACAACGCCCCAACAACGGCCCGCAGTTGCAGGCCACCGACGGCATCGGCTACCACGCCACGAGCACGGACGGACTTAACTTCACCCGCGCAGGCGATGTGAAGATCGAAGGCCGCCGACGGTGGCTCGGCAATGCGCAGTCGGATGGCGAGGTGATCACGTTCTTCGGCACAGGCGAAGGTGTCTTCACCGCCACGAGTGAGGATGGTGCAAACTGGCAGCTTGGCGATGGATTCAGAATTATGGGCGCAGACCCCGGTGCCGTGGCGGCGAACGATGGCGGCTGGATCATCGTCGTGACGGGACCACCGCGAAATCAGCAGCCCACCATTGCCCCCAAGGATCGCTGGTTGTTCGACTGGAACGAGGAACTGCGGCTGTTCGAGCCAAGAAGCCCAAACACCGCTTCAGCCACCAGCGCCGCCACGCAGATCAATCAGATGTGGATTCGTGGGCAAGGCCAAGGTGAAGCTCCGGTAATGCTACAGGCATTCCCGCTGCGGCTGGATGACATCGGTTGCATCACCCCACTGGGCAACACGTAGAGAGGGCATACGACCCCGAGCGATCACACATGTATCTCTTGCGGGAGGGAGCAGTGAATCGTGGTGGCAATCGGCGCAACGGCCCACAAGGCCAGCGCTCGGATGATCGCATGTACGAGAGCTGACGCCGCACCCCTTCTTTTGGAGCAAAAGCCCGACGCGAACGGACGGTTGAAGACTGCTGGCTGCTGTGCCAATCCATTCGCTTTCCAACACTCATTCCATGATCCGCCACACCGTCGCATTCCGTCTCAAGCACGCACTTGGCTCCGCCGCCGAGCGTGAATTCCTCCGCGCAGCGTGCGCGCTCGCGGACATCCCAGGCGTGCAGAAGTTCGAGTGCCTGCGCCAGACGAGCGCGAAGAACAGCTTCATCTTTGGCCTCTCGATGGAGTTTGCCGATGCGGCGGTCTATGCGCTCTACACCGATCACCCGGACCACATCGCCTTCGTCCAAGGCCGCTGGATTCCCGAGGTGACCGAGTTCATGGAGCTCGACTACACGCCCCACACACCATGAGCCATCTCCTCAGCGCCATCATTCATCATTCGCCACAATCATCGCCGTGGACATCCGATGATCCTCGCTAGTGTCGGCTCGGCGTGAGACCTCGGGCTCGATCGGCCCTTTCGCGCCGCTCTCTCCTTTCCACTTCCTCCTTCCCTCATGGCTGCAAATCCGACTCCCACCAACGACACCGTGCTCCTGGCCGTCAGCGAGAAGCTGGCGAACGGATGCCGCGCCTTGGAGGCCGAAGTCGGCATCAAGCAGAACACAGAGGCGAAGATCCGCGAGGCGATCCAGACGGCGGTCGCCGCCCGGTCGGCGGTCACCGAGGCGCGATCTTTGCTCAGCAAGAAGCGGACGGCCCTGCGCAAGGCTGACAAGGACGGCAAGAAGGTCATCCAGCATAGCCGCTTGAGACTAACGCAGATCTTCGGCACCAAGTTCAGCGCCGACTGGGAGGCCGCTGGCTTTCCAGATCAATCATCCGCCGTGCCCGAGTCGCACGGGAAGCGTCTCGCGCTCCTCGGCAGCCTGGGCAAATATTTCCGCCAGCACCCAGCCAAGGAGAGCGCGGACATGAGTGCCACGGCGGTGATTTGCCAATCCACACACGACACCCTGGCCGAGGCGCGCGCGGCCATGACGCAGGCAAAGTCCACCCTGCGCACCGCCGTGCTGGACAAGGGCAAGGCGGTGAAGGCCCTGCGCAGGCGCATGCGCGGACTGATCGCCGAGTTGCGGGTGCTGCTATCTGACAATGATCCGCGCTGGCACAAGTTTGGGCTCAAGCTCCCCGTGCGCATCGCGCGGCCGGAGGCGGTGAAGCAGGTCAATTGCACCACGCAAGGCAAGGGCAAGATCGTAGTGGAGTGGGCGCAGGCTCCGCGCGCAGCCCGGTATCGCATCCAGGTGCGGAAGGCGGATGTCGAGGGAGCGGAGTTCGCGGACATGCAGACGGTCCATGATCCGAGCCTCCTGCCAAACATCACACTCAGCGGCTTCACGCCGGGCGAGACCATCGAGCTCCAAATCATCGCCGCCAATGATGCGGCCGACGCGCGTCCGAGTCCGATCGTGAGGCTCACGGTTGAGTAACTCGGTCCTCGCGGTCGAGTCCTGGTCCTGACACCCACCCCGATTCCGGGCGCAACCCGATGCCTGAACAACCGATGGCATTCGACGGTCATACGGTATGGTGAAACGGATGAAATCGGATCTCGATGAGTTTCTCGCAGTGGCCAGCCTCTACCAACTCGGCGGGCTGGACACGGAGGCGCAGCATGATTTCACCGTGTCGCTCTCCCATCTGGCCAAGGACGATCTGGGAGAAGCGATCCGCGAGCTGCATCAGGTGGATCTCCTGGCCATGCGCCGCTTTGAGCCGAAAGCGACGCGACTCCCTGCCCTGGCGGCTGCAATCGACAAGACCTTGGCGGCAGGGAAACGCATCTTCCTCTGCGGTTGCGGTGCTACCGGACGGCTCTCCCTGAGCCTCGAGGTCTTTTGCCGCGAGCACATGCTCCCTCCTGAGCAACGCGAACGCGTGACAGGTTTCATGGCGGGTGGCGATCTGGCGTTGATCAAGTCGATCGAGAACTTCGAGGACCATCCCGAGTTCGGGATGCGGCAGTTGGACGAGTTGGGCTTTGCCGATGGCGACCTCTTGATCAGCTCCACCGAGGGCGGCGAGACGCCTTTCGTCATCGGTGCCACCGAGCGCGCGGCAGAGGTATCGGCCAATGCGCCTTGGTTTCTCTACTGCAATCCCGACGACAAACTCGTGCGCCTCGTGGAGCGCTCCCGCCGCGTGATCGAGAACCCGCGCATCGAGAAGATCAACCTCGCCGTCGGTGCGATGGCCATCTCGGGCAGCACCCGGATGCAAGCCAGCACCGTGCTCATGGCTGCCATCGGTTTTGCCATCCTTCATCGCAAAGAGCCGCACGAGGCGCAGCGGGCCGTCACTCATTTCCGTGAGCTCGTCGAGAGCATCGACTTCTCCTTCCTCCAGCCCTTCGTCGAGAAGGAAGCCGCCGCCTATGAGTCCGGCGAGTTCGTCCTCTACGAAAGCGAGCGCTACGGCGTGACTGTGGTGACCGATACCACCGAACGCGCGCCGACATTCAGCCTGCCTCCGCTCGAAAACCAAGACGACCCCTCACAGCCCATTTCCTGGTGCTACTTCCACATGCGTGGGCAGCCCGACGCCGCCAGCGCCTGGCGCACGCTCTTGCTCCGGGAGCCACGCACGCTGGAGTGGCCGGAGGTGCGCTCCATCGCGGGAGCGCAGACCCTGCAAGGCTACGACTTCTCCGACCAGCTCCTGGCCAAGCGCGCCGTCCGCACGCACGGCGCGCGGCATCACACGTTCCGCATTCACGACATGGGCGAGACGCTCGTCTTTGACCTCGACGGCCTCCAGCACGGCCTGCCTCTCGATGGCGTGCCACCCTTCTCCCGCCACCTCATCCTGAAGCTCGCGCTGAACATCCACTCCACGCTCGTCATGGGCCGTCTGGGCCGCTACCTCGACAACCTCATGACCCATGTGAAGCCCAGCAACAACAAGCTCATCGACCGCTCCATCCGCTACGTCACGCAGCTCGTGCAGCGCCGCACCGGCAAGGCACCCGACTACAAGACCGTGGCGCGCGTGCTCTTCGACGAGCGCGACAAATTGCAGCCCGGCGAGCCCATCGTGCTCAAGACGATGGAGGCGCTGCTTCAGCAGTCGCACTCTGTCGCGCATCGCCCTCCCCTGAGCTGACAGCTCGTTCTGGGCGCTCCCCCTTCCCCTTGTACAGAAACCGGACGACAACATGGGGACACGGTCTGTGATCGCCCGAAGGATGCCATGCCATCCAACTCGCGATGGGGTTGTCTGCGGGGATCGATCGTCTATTCGATTGCGTCGGCGCTTTCATTGTTCACCCACCGCCATGAACGCGCTCGACACTCTTCATCAACTGCACTTGAAGGAGAAGCTCTCCGTGGTGGAAGCGCTTTGGGATGGGCTCTCTTCAAACCGAAGCCGGGTTGCCGGTCACCCAGTGGCACCGGGACGGACCTGACGAACGCGAAACAGACATCGCCGCAGGCACAGCCAAGTTCCGGAGACATCTGCGGTGCGCGTGTCCGCTATTTCGCCATACCCTCCCGGAACAGCGCCAGCCAATCATTCGCAGCCACATCCTCCAGGCGTTTCAGCAAGGCAGGGTAGTTATGAGATTCGCTTCGCGACTTCGCAGCAAGTCGTGACAGCGTGGCAGGCCGGCATGCGGCGTTCCCACGAGAATCAAGCCTGCGCGGCCTGAAGCCCATCACTACTCCTCCTCCCGCAGCACATCGTCGTCATCGAAATCCAGCACGGTAACGTCGATCTCGACACCGTCACTCAACCTCACCATACTCAACTGCTCTCCGACGCTGTCGGCGAGAAACTCATCGCCAATTAAGGCGCCAAAGGGAAGCACCCAATCTTCAAGTATTGCGTTTTAGCTTTGGTGATGGCTCATCATTACGAGTGAGTTTCCCGCGCACCCAAGGGGGCTGACGGCTCTGCGGGGGGGCACAGGACGATGGAGTGATTGCTCACCTCCAGCGCGTTGCGGATGCCGGTGGCAAGATTTTGTTTGAGATTGCCCGATCCCT
>Ga0075163_10001869_pt1 | contig 28474 bp, 19 predicted proteins | sample JI1023141ADNA_FD_71478 | JGI IMG/M metagenome (GOLD analysis project Ga0075163, IMG submission 71478) | Wastewater effluent complex algal communities from Wisconsin, to seasonally profile nutrient transformation and Carbon sequestration -... | ecosystem: Engineered > WWTP > Effluent > Algae...
CGAACAACACCCACTTCGACACCACCCGCGCCAACGTCGAGTACACCGGCGCCGAGGCGGTCGACCTGGTGATCGCCGAGGGCAAGGACCCGGCGTGCCTGCACCCGTTCAAGGGCAACCTCGACGTCGACGCGCTCGAGGCGCTGATCGCGGCCCGCGGCAAGGCGGCCATCCCGGCGGTGTTCGTGACGATCACCAACAACTCGGGTGGCGGTCAGCCGGTGTCGCTGGCCAACCTGCGCGCGGTGCGCCAGGTCTGCGATCGCCACGGCCTGCCGCTGTTCCTCGACGCGTGTCGCTTCGCCGAGAACGCGTGGTTCATCCACGAGCGCGAGGACGGCCAGCGGGGCCGGCCGATCAAGGACATCGTCCGCGACATGGCGGCGCTGGCCGACGGCATGACGATGAGCGCGAAGAAGGACGGCCTGGCCAACATCGGCGGCTGGCTGGCGATGAACGATCCCGAGCTGGCGGCGCGCTGCCGCAACCTGCTCATCCTGACCGAGGGCTTCCCGACCTACGGCGGGCTGGCCGGCCGCGACCTCGAGGCGATCGCCCAGGGGCTCGAGGAGGTCGTCGACGAGCAGTACCTGCGCTACCGGATCCGCTCGGCCGCGTACCTGGCGGAGGCGCTCGAGCGCGCCGGCGTGCCGACGGTGCGCCCGGCCGGCGGCCACGCGGTCTACCTCGACGCGCGCGCGCTCTTGCCGCACGTGCCGCCGCTGGCGTACCCGGGGCAGGCGCTGGCGGTCGAGCTGTACCGCCAGGGTGGCATCCGCGGCTGCGAGATCGGCACGGTGATGTTCGGGCGGCGCCCCGACGGCAGCGAGGTGCCGGCCGCGATGGATCTGGTGCGGCTGGCGTTGCCGCGACGCACGTACACCCAGAGCCACATGGACTACGTGATCGAGGTGGTCACGTGGGTCGCGGCGCGGGCCAAGGAGCTGACCGGGCTGCGCATCGTCGACGAGCCGCCGGCGCTCCGCCACTTCACGGCGCGCTTCACGCCGCTGACCGCGGCGCCGTGATCGCGCGGCGCGCCTGGTCCGCGGGGATGCGCCGCCGGCGCCTGGTGTACCTGGTCACCGACGCGCGCGCTCACCGCGCGGCGACGGTCGGGCTGGGCGCTCGAGCGGGTGGCGCCAGCAGCGCGCGCACGGCGTCGGGGCCGTCGCCCAGGGCCAGCTCGCACCACGCGGCCAGCGCCAGCGCGTGCCACACCAGGTACGGGTGCTCGGCCAGCCACGCGCGGTGGCCGCCGTCGGCGAGCGCCGGCGACAGCACGCCGTAGCGCGCGAGCCGCGCCCGCGCGAACAGCCGATCGCACGCCGGCGCCAGCACCGTGCCGAGCCAGCGCTCGACCGGCACGCTGAAGCCCTGCTTCTTGCGCCGCGCGAGCTCGACTCCGAACCGGCGCGCGAACAGGTGGCGCATGACCTCCTTGCCGCGGGTCCCGAGCGTGAATCGCCGCGGCAGGCCCAGGCCGGCCTCGACGATGCGGTGATCGAGCAGCGGCACCCGCGCCTCGAGCTGGCGCGCCATCGTCGCGCGGTCGACCTTGGTCAGCATGTCGTTGGGCAAGACGTTGCCGAGATCGGCGGTGAGCGTGCGGCGCAGGCGATCGCCGGGCGCGTCGGTGAAGCGCGCCGCCACCTGCGCCGCCAGCGCGCCGCCGCCGGGGTGGACCACCAGCGGCGCGGTGCGGGCCAGGCTGGCCACCTGGGTCAGCGCGACGTAGCCGGTGGTGTCGTCGCCGGCCAGGCCGCCGGCCAGCCGGCCGACGGTGCGGAGCAGCTTGCCGACCTTGGTCGTGCGATCGGTGCGGGTCGGCAGGCGCGCCAGCGCCGCGGCGGCCAGCGCGCGCGCGCCGGGCACCCGATCAGCGGCGTCCCACAGCCCGACGATGCGGTGCTTCTTGTAGCCGGCGAAGATCTCGTCGCCGCCGTCGCCGCCCAGCGCGACCTTGTGGCTGGCGCCGACCAGGCGCGCGAGCACGAAGGTGGCCAGGGACGACGAGTCGCCGAACGGCTCGTCGTAGGCGGTGAGCGCGTCGGGCAACGCGGCGAGCAGCGCGCGCTCGTCGAGCACCTCGACGTCGAGCGCGACGCCCAGCCGCTGGGCCACCGCGCGCGCGTGGGGCGCCTCGTCGAAGCGCGGATCGGCGAAGCCGATCGCGAACGCGCGCACCGGCCGCGCGCTGGCGTCGGCCGCCGCCGCCAGCACCAGCGACGAGTCGATGCCGCCCGACAGGAACGCCGCCACCGGCACGTCGCTCTCGAGGTGCTCGCGGCCGGCGCGGGCGATCAGCGGGGCGATCAGATCGGCGGCCTCGTCGAGCGACGCCACCCGCGCCGCGTCGGGATCGGCGCGCGGCCGGTAATAGACGGTCTCGCGCAGCGCGCCGGTCGCGAGATCGAGCTCGAGCCGCGCGCCCGGCGGCAGCCGTCGCACGCCCTGGTAGATCGTGCGGTCCTCGGGCACGTAGCCCCACGCCAGCATCGCGTGGGCCGCGTCGAGGTCGACCGCCAGCGCGCCCGGCAGGTAGCCCGCCGCCGCGCGCACCGCGCCGAGCTCGGAGCCGAACACCAGGCCGCGGCCGGCGCGGGCCACGAACAGCGGCTTGATGCCGAACCGATCGCGCGACAGCAGCAGCCGTTGCCGGCGGCGATCGTGGATCGCCAGCGCCCACATCCCGACCAGCCCCGCCTCGAAGCCGTCGGGGTCGCGCAGGTAGCGGCGCAGCACCACCTCGGTGTCGCTGGTGGTCGCGCAGCGCTCGCCGTCGGCCTCGAGCTCCGCCCGCAGCGCCGGCGCGTTGTAGACCTCGCCGTTGTAGACGATCGTCGCGTCGCCGGCGTGCATCGGCTGGACGCCGCGGGCCACGTCGACGATCGCCAGCCGGGTGTGGGCCAGGCCGACGCCGCCGCGCCAGTAGCGGCCGTGGCCGTCGGGCCCGCGGTGGGCCAGCGCGGTGGTCATCGCGTCGAGCAGTCGCGCGGCCTCGTCGTCACCAACCGCGAGCTGCGCGAACCCGGCGATGCCGCACATCGCGCGCACTCTAGCACCGGCGCTCGCTTCCGCGGTACGCTGCCGCCGGCCCGCGATGCGCGTCGTCGTCACGTCCGAGTTCCACTACCGCGCGACCGGGCGCGGCGTGATGGTGGACGGCAAGTGTGACTACGCCTACTGGGCGCAGCTGCTGGCGGTGTTCGACGAGGTGCGCGTCTTCGCGCGGCTCGCGCCCGGCGACCTGACGCCGACGATGCAGCCGGTCGAGGGCCCCGGCGTGAGCGTGGTCGCCGCGCCCGACTTCGTCGGGACCCACGGGCTCGTCCAGGCGCTGCCCGGCCTGGCGGCGGCGGCACGGCGCGCATCCGCGAGCGGTGAGGCGTTCCTGCTCCACGCCCCCGGTGTCATGGCGACCGTCTTGCGCCCGCTGCTGCTGGCACGGGGCCAGCGCTACAGCGTCGAGGTCGTCGGCGATCCGCTGCACGCGCTGGTCGGCGCCGGGCCGCTGGCGATGCTCCGCGGCGTGGGTGCGCGCGACCTGCGGTCGATGGTCGCCGGCGCGCGCGCGACCCGGTACGTGACCCAGGCGCAGCTGCAGCGGATCTACCCGCCGCGGCCGGGCGCGCCGACCTTCGCGATCTCCGACGCGTACATCCCCGACGCCGTGTTCGCCGGCGCCGGCGCGACGATCACCGACGATCCGGTGCTGGCGCTGGGCTTCGTCGGCGCGCTGTTCCGGCCGTACAAAGGGCTCGACGTGCTCCTCGACGCGCTGGCGCGCACCGCGCGGCCGCACACGCTCGAGGTCGTCGGCGACGGCCAGCTGCGCGCGGGGCTCGAGGCCCAGGCCGCGCGCCTGGGCCTGGGCGCGCGGGTGCGCTTCCTCGGCGCGCTGCCGCCGGGCGAGGCGGTGTACCGGTTCCTGCGCACCCGGGCGGCGTTCGTCCAGCCGTCGCGCACCGAGGGCCTGCCGCGCTCGCTGCTCGAGGCGATGGCCGTCGGCTTGCCCGCGCTGGCGACCGCGGTCGGCGGCGTGCCCGAGCTGCTGGACGCCGACGAGCTGGTGCGGGTCGACGACGCGGGGGCGCTCGCGCAGGCGATCGACCGGCTCGCGGCGGATCCGGCGCGCCGGCGGCGACTGGCGGCGGAGAACCGGCAGAAGGTCGCGCGGTACGCGGCGACGCCGGCGCAGGCCGAGATGCGGCGGTTCTTCGAGGCGATCCGCGACGCGCGGTGAGCGGGGCCGCGACCGCGACGGCGATCAGCCGGCGGTGGGCGCGGCGAGGACGATCGGGACGTCGATGACGGCGGGCGCGAGGGCGCGGGGCAGGCGGAGCTGGCGCAGGCCGCGGGCGATGCAGTCGCCGAGCGCGCGATCACCGCTGGCCGGGGCGATCGCGGCGACGGCGCCGCGGGCGTCGATGGTCAGGTGCAGCGCGACGCGAGCGCCGGTCAGCGCGGGATCGCTCTTCCGCGCGGCGCGGAAGCAGCGCACGAAGCCGGGCTGGCCGACGCGCAGCACGTGGGCGACGGCGTCGGTGTCGCCGCGCGGGCGGGCGCGCGCCGGCGCGCTGGCGCTGACGCGGGCGAGGTCGCGCTCCGGCAGCGGCGTGGTCCGGATCGCGGACAGCTGGGCCACCGCCGGGCGCGGCGCGACGCGGCGCGGCGCGGGGGCGTGACCGCACGCGGCGATCGCCGCCAGCGCGAGCAGCGTGCGGGGCAGGGGGCGGGGCGCCATCGCGGGCGGACCCTACAGCAGGCGTGGCTGGCGCGCGAGCAAGCGCGCTGCGATCGACCACCGGCGTTGCGTTTGGCAACGGGGCCGCGCGGCGCGCGCGCCCGGGAATCCGGGCGGTCGCGCTTGCTTGCACCGGCGCGCGCGTTGCATCGTCGACGGCGGATGTTCGCCAGCGATCCCCCGACCCGCCCCACCGTCGCGTACTTCTGCATGGAGTTCGGGCTCGACGCCCGCTTCACGATCTACTCCGGCGGCCTGGGCATCCTCGCCGGCGATCACATGAAGTCGGCCAGCGATCTGCGCCTGCCGGTGATCGGCATCGGCCTGCTGTGGGATCACGGCTACGTCGATCAGCGCCTCGACGAGCACGGCCGCCCGGTCGATCGCTACCTCGCCACCGACCGCGACGGCCTCGAGCAGGTGACGCTGCCCCACGGCGGCGTCGAGGTGACGGTGCGCGGCGAGACCGTGCCGCTGATCGCCTGGCGGGTGCGGCGCTACCTGGCCGGCGAGCTGTACCTGCTCGAGCCGGCGCGCCACGAGCACCGCTGGATCACCGCGCGGCTGTACGGCGGCGGCTCCGACGATCGCCTCGCGCAGGAGATCGTGCTCGGCGTCGGCGGCGTGCGGCTGCTGGCGGCGATGCACCGCGCGGTCGACGTCTACCACTGGAACGAGGGCCACGCGGTGTTCGCCGGGCTCGAGCTCCTGCGCGCCAACCGCTTCGGCGGCGGCGAGCTGCCCGAGCGCCTGGCCCGGCTGCGCCCGCACTGCGTCTTCACCACCCACACGCCGGTGGCCGCCGGCAACGAGGTCCACGATCTGCCGACGATGCGGCGGACCTCGGCCGACCTCGGCTTCACCGACGCCGAGCTGGCGGCGATCGGCGGTGATCCGTTCTCGATGACCGTGGCCGGCCTGCGGATGGCGCGGCTGGCCAACGCGGTCGCGGCGCTGCACGGCGAGACCGCGCGCGCGATGTGGAAGGGCGTCGACGGCGCCGCGCCGATCATCTCGATCACCAACGGCGTCCACGTGCCGACCTGGCAGGACCCGCGGATCCGCGCTGCGCTGGCCCACGGCAAGGGCGAGAGCGAGCGCGCCACCGGGCTGTGGTCGGCCCACCGGACGATGCGCGCCGAGCTGGCCGCGCTGGTCCACGCCCGCACCGGCGTCGCGCTCGATCGCGAGAAGCTGATCATCGGCTTCGCCCGCCGGGCCGCCGGCTACAAGCGCGCCGACCTGATCCTCGGCGACGAGGATCGCCTGGCCGCGCTGCTCGAGCACGCGCAGATCGTCTACTCGGGCAAGGCCCACCCGCGCGACACCACCGGCAAGGCGCTGGTGACCCGGCTGGCCGAGGCCACCCGCCGCTGGCCGGGCAAGGTGGTGTTCCTCGAGAGCTACGACATGGTGCTGGGCGCGGCGCTGACCCGCGGCTGCGACGTGTGGCTCAACAACCCGCGCCGCCCGCTCGAGGCGTCCGGCACCTCGGGCATGAAGGCCGCCATGAACGGCGTGCCCAACGTGTCGATCCTCGACGGCTGGTGGCCCGAGGGCTGCGAGCACGGCGTGACCGGCTGGAAGATCGGCGATCCCGAGCCGGGCGACGACGACGTCGACGAGGCCCACGTCGCGGCGGTCGACGCCCGCGACCGCCGCCGGCTCTACGACGTGTTCATGGACGAGGTGCTGCCGACGTTCCGCGATCGCGCCGCCTGGGTCCGCGTGATGCAGGCGTCGATCGCGATGTCGCAGTGGCGGTTCTCCTCGGACCGCATGCTCGAGGAGTACTTCGCCCGCGTCTACCGCAGCTGAGCGCGTTGGGGCAACGAGGGTCTTTCGAAAAGACCCAGGTGGAGGCAGGTGGGGCGCCGGGCGGCATGTACCACCACGCCGCGTCGGGGACCGCGAACGGCCCCCACCCGAAACGCGAGATCGTGTGCGGGGACCTGAGCCTTGATCAACCCTCGGCGGCTACCGCTCGCTGTCGAGGTACGGGTAGACCACGCCGGCGCCGATCGCGCCGGCCGCCGGCGCCAGGATGAACAGCCACACCTGCTTGAGGTAGGCCCAGTCGCCGCCGAAGCCGGCGAACACCGCCTGGCTGATCGACCGCGCCGGGTTCACCGAGGTGTTGGTGACCGGGATGCTGATCAGGTGGATGAGCGCCAGGCCCAGGCCGATGGCCAGCGGCGCGAAGCCGGCCGGCGCCCGCTTCGAGGTCGCGCCGAGGATGATGAACAGGAAGAAGAACGTCATCGCCGCCTCGGCCAGGAGCGCCGCGACCAGCTTGTAGTTGTCGGGGCTGTGCTCGCCGAAGCCGTTGGCGGCGAACGCGCCCAGCTTGCCGTGGAGGTGGGTGCCGGTGCCGCCGGTCTTGATGATGATCGCGATCACGCCGGCGCCGATCAGGCCGCCGACGATCTGCGCCGCGATGTACGGGCCCAGGTCCTTGCCGTCGAAGCGCTTGGCCATGAACAGGCCGATCGACACCGCCGGGTTGAGGTGACAGCCCGAGATGTGGCCGATGGCGTAGGCCATCGTCACCACGGTCAGGCCGAACGCCAGCGAGATGCCGAGCAGGCCGCCGGCCTCGCCGCCGGTCAAGATCGCCGTGCCGCACCCGCCGATCACCAGCCAGGCCGTCCCGATCGCTTCCGCCAGTAGCTTCCTCATGTCGGTCATGCGCGCCTCCTGCGGGATATCCGCGGGACCGAGCGTAGACCAAGGGCGCGGCCGCCGGGGCCGACCTACCCGGGAGCTACCAGCGCCGGCGCCGGCCGGTCACCCGCGCGCCGCGGCCTCGACCACCGCCCGCACCGCCGCCAGCGCCTCGGGCAGCCGCGCGGCGTCCTTGCCGCCGCCCTGCGCCAGGTCGGGCTTGCCGCCGCCCTTGCCGCCGAGGATCTCGGCGGCGACGCCGAGCAGCTTGCCGGCGTGGAACCGATCGAGCAGGTCCTTGGTCACCATCGCCACCAGCATGACCTTGTCGGGCGCGACGCCGGCCAGCACCAGCACGCCCGAGCCGAGCTGATCGCGCAGCTTGTCGCCGGTCTCGCGCAGCACCTTGGCGTCGTCGACGTCGAGCGTCGTCGCCAGGAGCCGCACGCCGCCGACGTCGACCGCCTCGGCCAGCACGTCGCGGCCGCCGCCGCCGGACGCGAGCTTGGCCTTGAGCTTGTCGAGCTCCTTCTCGAGCGCCTTGGACGCGGCCAGGGTCTTGTCGAGCTTGTCGCTGACCTCGAACAGCGGCGCCTTGAGGCGTTCGCCGACCTTGCCGAGCTCGTCCTCGAGCTTGCGCAGGTACTCGAGCGCGCCGGCGCCGGTGACCGCCTCGATGCGGCGCACGCCCTGGGCCACGCCGGCCTCGCTGACGATCTTCATCAGGCCGATGTCGCCGGCCCGGCGCACGTGGGTGCCGCCGCAGAACTCCAGCGAGTCGTGGCCGATCCGCACCACCCGCACGGTCTCGCCGTACTTCTCGCCGAACATCGCCACCGCGCCGCGCTCCTTGGCGGCGGCGATCGGCAGCACCTCGATCTGCGAGTCGTGGTTGCGGCGGATCTCGGCGTTGACGCGATCCTCGACGTCGCGCACCTGCGCGTCGGTCATCGGCGCGAAGTGGGCGAAATCGAAGCGCAGGCGATCGGGCGCGACCAGCGAGCCCTTCTGCGCGACGTGATCGCCGAGCACCGCCTTGAGCGCGTGGTTGAGCAGGTGGGTGGCGGAGTGGTTGGCGCGCACCCGATCGCGGCGGGCGTCGTCGACCTGGGCGTCGACCGTGTCGCCGACGGCGATCGCGCCGGCCACCACCTCGCCGTGGTGGACGAACAGGTCGGGCACCGGCTTGTCGGTGCGATCGATGCGCACCCGGGCGCCGCCGGCGGTGGTGAGCACGCCGGCGTCGCCGATCTGGCCGCCGCTCTCGCCGTAGAACGGCGTGCGATCGAGCACCACCTCGACGGCGGCGCCGATCGACGCGCGGTCGACTCGCTCGCCGTCGACCAGGAGCGCGCGCACCGCGGCGTCGGCGCGGGTGCCGTCGTAGCCGAGGAACTGGGTCGCGCCCAGCTCGCCGCCGAGCTGGTGGTAGATCGCGCCGATGCCACCCTGGCCCGAGCCGCCGAACCGCGAGCGCTCGCGGGCCGCCGCCAGCTCGGCCTTGAAGCCGACGCGGTCGACCGCGAAGCCGCGCTCCTCGGCGATGATCTCGGTGAGGTCGTCGGGGAAGCCGTGGGTGTCGTACAGCGTGAAGGTGACCTTGCCGCCGACCGTGGTCTCGCCGGCGGTGCGCATGCGCGCGAACTCGTCCTCGAGCAGGCCCAGGCCCTGGTCGAGGGTCTTGCGGAACCGGCGCTCCTCCTCGAGCGTGACGTGCTCGATCACCGTCGCGCGCTCGCGCAGCTCCGGGTAGACGTCGCCCATCTCGGCGACGACCTGGGCGCACACCTTGTGCATGAACGGCTGGTCGATGCCCAGCCGCTTGCCGTGGCGCACCGCGCGGCGAAAGATCCGCCGCAGCACGTACTCGCGGTTGGTCTTGTCGGGGAACACGCCGTCGGCGATCAGGAACGCCGAGGCCCGGGCGTGGTCGGCGATCACCCGCAGCGAGGTGTCGCGATCGGGGTCGCTGCCGTAGCGCATGCCGGCCAGCTCGCCGGCGGTGGCCAGGATGTCAGTGAACAGGTCGGTGTCGTAGTTCGACTTAACGCCCTGCAGCACCGAGCTCATGCGCTCGAGGCCGGCGCCGGTGTCGATCGACGGCGCCGGCAGCGGGCTGAGCGGGCCGTCGGCCTGCTTGCTCTCGAACTGCATGAACACCAGGTTCCAGATCTCGAGCCAGCCCTGCCACGACCGCGGGTCCGGCGTCGGCCACTGGCCCGGCGCGCCGTCCATGTTGTAGTGGATCTCGGAGCACGGGCCGCACGGGCCGACGTCGCCGGCCGACCAGAAGTTGTCCTTCTTGCCCAGGCCGATGATGCGGTCGTCGCCGAAGCCGGTGACGCGCTTCCACATCGCGCGGGCCTCGTCGTCGGGGCCGAGCTTGCCCTCGCCGCCGAACACGGTGATCACCAGGCGGTCGGGATCGAGCCGGTAGACGCCGGTCAGGAGCTCCCACGCCCAGGTGATGGCGTCCTCCTTGAAGTAGTCGCCGAACGAGAAGTTCCCGAGCATCTCGAAGAACGTGTGGTGGCGCGGCGTCTTGCCGACCTCGTCGAGGTCGTTCTGCTTGCCGCCGGCGCGCACGCACTTCTGGCTGGTGGTCGCGCGGGTGTAGCCGCGGACCTCCTTGCCGGTGAAGACGTCCTTGAACTGCACCATGCCGGCGACCGTGAACAGGAGCGTCGGATCGTTGGCGGGCACCAGCGCGCTCGAGGCCACCCGGGCGTGGCCGCGGGCGGCGAAGAAGTCGAGGAACGCGGAACGGACAGCGGCGGCCTTCATGACCGCGGGAACCTAGCAAAGATCCGTCGCCCCTGGCGCGGCCGCGGGCCGATCGGTAAGGTCCGCGCCATGCGCACCTCGCTCCTCGCCCTCGCCCTGTTCGCCGCCGCCTGCGGCTCCAAGTCCAAGCCGACCCCCACCGAGCCGGTCGGCGCCACGTCGGCGTGGAAGGACATGAACGCCGATCAGCGCCATGAGTACATGGAGCACACGGTCATGCCGGCGATGAAGGAGGCCTTCGTGGCCTTCGACGCCGAGGAGTTCGGCGAGATGAACTGCAAGACCTGCCACGGCCCCGGCGCCGAGGACAAGTCGTTCGAGATGCCCAACCCCGACATCATGCCGCTCGACTTCTCGAAGATGGATCAGCTCGACGAGGAGCACAAGAAGGTCGCCGACTGGATGCACGAGGTGGTCGTGCCCAAGATGGCCGACCTGCTCGGCGAGCAGCCCTACGATCCGGCGACCCAGCAGGGCTTCGGCTGCCTGGGCTGCCACACGATGGCGACCACCAAGTAGCGCCGGGCGGGATCGGGTCTCAGCGGCGGCGGCGGCGGGCGAGCAGGGCGGCCACGGCGGCGCCGACCGCCAGCGGGCCCGGGGCCGAGGTCCCGGTCGAGCAGCAGCCGCCGTCGTCCTCGTCGACCGGGCACGCGGCGGCCAGGCCCGAGTCGCACGGGAACGCGGCGGCGGCGGCGGTCTCGTGGATCCACGTCAGGTACGCGTCGACGCGGGTGTCGACGCCGCCGTTGTCGCACTGCGGGCTCTGGTAGCTGCGCGACACCACGCCGACCACGCGCTGCTCGCCGTCGAAGGTGGCGAACGCCGGGCCGCCGGAGTCGCCGTGGCAGTTCTGCGGATCGCCGCCGCCGCTCGACACCCGCAGCTCGGTCGGGCCCAGCTCGCGCACGCCGGTGACGGCGTCGTACATGACGCCGACGCTGTTGGGGTCGGCGTCGGAGGTCTGGCCGTAGCCGACGATCGCCAGCTCGTCGTCGATCGCCAGCGCGGTGCCGAGGTCCGGGGTCGGCATGCGCATCGGCGCGTGATCGGTGACCGGCGCGGCCAGGAACACCAGGCCGATGTCGAAGAACTGGCCGAGCCCGTCGCCGACGTTGGCGTTGATGTCGAAGCTCGGGTGCTTGATCACCCGGCTGACCGCGACGGTCGGCGGCCGCGCGCCGGTGGTGTCGTGGCCGAACGTGACGAAGCTGGGCGTGATGCCGCCGGTGACCTCGGCGTCGAGGCAGTGGGCGGCGGTGAGCACGACGTCGGGCGCGATCAGCGTGCCGGTGCAGCCCAGCCCGACCTGACCGCCGAAGTCGTAGAGCAGGCCGACCACGCCGGGGAACTTCTCGTCCGGCGTCCGGACACCGCCGATGACCTCGGCGGCGTGGTCATCGAGGGCGGGCGTGTCGGTGCACGCGGCGAGCGAGGCGGCGGCCAGGGCGGCCGGGAGGAGGAGGGGGCGCATGGCCCACGACGGTCGCCCGACCGGGCCGAGCCGACAAGCCCCCCGCGCGTCCCCCGTGGGCGCAGTCACTCCGCCAACCCGTACCCGTGCCCGTGCCCGTGCCCGTGCCCGTGCCCGTGCCCGTGCCCGTGCCCATGCCCGTGCCCATGCCCGTGCCCGTGCCCGTGCCCGTGCCCGTGCCTGGGCTCCGGCTCCGACTCCGGTTCCGACTCCGGCTCCGGCTCCGGTTCCGACTCCGGTTCCGACTCCGGCTCCGGTTCCGACTCCGGCTCCGGTTCCGACTCCGGTTCCGACTCCGACTCCGGCTCCGGTACCCGTGCCCGTACCCGTGCCCGTGCCCGTGCCCATGCCCGCTCCGGTCTCCGTCTCCGCCTAGAACAGATACGCCGCGCCCGCCGACCCGCCGTAGTACGTGTCCCGCGCGCCGGAGACATCCACCGACGCCGGCTGGCCGTCGCGGTTGTTGGTCAGCGCGCCGTTGCCCTTGAACGCGTAGCCGATGGTCGCCAGGCCGAGCGCGGCGCGCACCACGATCTTCTGCGCCACGCGGTAGTCGACGGCCAGGCCCAGGTCGACGCCGGTCACCGTCGACGCGCCGTACTGATCGGGCGACTGCATCTCGCCGGTGTCGGTGATGAGCAGGAACCGCGCGTCGGCCGACAGCGCGGCCTTCGGTCCGAGCACGTAGTGCACGCCGACGCCAGGGTCGACGTAGGAGTAGTCGGTGTTGGGGATGTCGACCGCGTCGGCTGGCGCGCTCGACTTGTTGATCACGAACTTGCGCTTGTTGTAGCGGACCGAGCCCTCGATCGTCAGCGTCGGCGACACCGGGTGGCGATAGATGACGCCGAACGCCAGGTGCTGCTCCACGGTGGGCAGCGTGTAGGTCATCGTCGCGGTCTTGAGCTCCGACGAGATCTTGATGGCGCGATCGAACAGGCCGGTCACGCCGAGGTTGCGGGTGAACGAGCGGTTCCGCTTGTTGAAGGCCAGCGGGTAGAGGTCGCCGGTGATGCGCAGCCCGGGGACCGGCGCGCCGCTGTAGCCCTGGGGCGCGTTCTGCACCAGGTTGGTCGTGAAGCCGAGCTTGCGGCCGGTGAACGACAGGCCCGCCGACAGGTCCATCGCGGGGCGCGGATCGGCCGGCCCGCCGCGGTCGTCGCGATCACCGTCGTCGTCGTCGCGGTCATCGCGGTCATCGCGGTCATCGTCGTCGTCCCGGGACGCGACGCGATCGTCGTCATCGCCGTCGTCGTCGCGGTCGTCGCCGTCGTCGCCGCGGTCGTCGCCATCGTCGTCGTCGCGGTCGTCGCCGCGGCCGGCGCTGCGGTCGTCATCGTCGTCATCGTCGCCATCGTCATCGTCATCGTCGGCCGGCTTGCCCTTGCCCTTGCCGGTCGGCTTGCCCTTGCCGGTGGCCTTGCCCTTGCCGCGGCTGCCGCGGTCGTCGTCCTCATCGTCCGCGTCTTCGTCATCGTCGTCCCGGCCGCGGCCCCAGCCCGGGCGGTCGTCGTCGTCGTCGTCGTCGTCGGCCAGCTTGCCCTTGCCCTTGCCGGTCGGCTTGCCCTTGCCCTTGCCGCGGCTGCCGCGGTCGTCCGCGTCGTCGTCCGCGTCGGCGTCCTCGTCGTCGTCGCCGCCGCCCAGCTTCGGCAGCTCGTCGATCACCGGCAAGAGCGACTCGTCGATGGTGTCCCGGCCGTCGGGGCCCAGGCCGCCCGAGCGCTCGATCACCTCGGGCTCGGCCAGCACCTTGCCCGACGCGCCGGCGCGCAGCTTGAGGTGCAGGTAGTAGCGCGAGCCGCGCTTCTCGCTCTTGCCGACGATCACGCCGTCGACGTTGAGCTTGCCGGCGATGCGCTTGACGTTGGCGTCGGTGAGCTTGGTCGCGCCGAGGTCGTCGGCCGCCGCGTCCCACTTGGTCTGGGGCACCAGCGAGTGCCGCTTCTTCAGGATCTTCTCCAGGTCGGCTTGGAACTCCTCGGCCTTGGGGCCGGTGAACTCCAGCACCACCAGGCGCTTGCGGGCGTGGGCGACGCCCGGCCAGGCCAGCGCCACCAGGGCGACGAGCGCCGCGATCACCGCCAGGGCGGGACTACTTGCCGAAGCGATCGATCGAGAACTCTTCATGGGCTCCTCCGGTGACGTCGACGGTGTTGCCGCCGGTCGTGCCGCCCTGGACGCCCCGGAACAGGAGCGCGAAGTCGGACGGGCTGCTCGAGTGCTTGACCGCTTCCTCGTACGTCACCAGGCGTTGCTTCACCAGCTCGGCCAGGCTCTGATCGAAGGTCACCATGCCGTAGGGGTGCAGGCCCTGGGCGATGGCGTCGCGGATCTCGCGGGTGCGCTGCGGGTCCTCGATCATCTCGCGGACCCGCTCGGTGTTGACCAGGATCTCGAGCGCCGGGACCATGCCCTTGCCGTCGGCGCGCGGCAGCAGGCGCTGCGAGATCACGCCACGCAGCACCGACGCCAGGGTCAGCCGGGCCTGGGCCTGCTGGTGGCTCGGGTACATCGAGATGATGCGGTTGACGGTCTCGGTGGCGTCGGAGGTGTGCAGCGTCGACAGCACCAGGTGGCCGGTCTCGGCGGCGGTCATCGCGATCGACGCGGTCTCGGGATCGCGCATCTCACCGACCAGCACGACGTCGGGATCCTGGCGCAGCGCGGCGCGCAGCGCGCGCGAGAACGACTGGGTGTCGAACCCGATCTCGCGCTGGTTCACGACCGAGCGCTTGTCGCGGAACGTGTACTCGATCGGGTCCTCGATCGTGACGATGTGGTAGGCGTTCTGGGTGTTGATGTAGTCGACCATCGCGGCCAGCGTCGTCGACTTGCCCGAGCCGGTGACGCCGGTGACCAGGATGACGCCGCGCGAGTTCCCGGTCAGGTCGAGCACGGTCTGCGGCAGGTTGAGGCGATCGAACGGCGGCACCTCGGGCGGGATCAACCGCAGCACCATGCCGACCGCGCCGCGCTGCTGGAACACGTTGGCGCGGTAGCGGACGCCGTCGGGCGTGCCGTAGGCGAGGTCGAGATCGAGGGCGTCCTCGAACTGCGCCTTCTGCTTGTCGTTCATCATGTGCGCCGCGAACCCGGCGATCGCCTCGCGGGTCAGCGCCGGCACGTCGCGGACGGTGCGCAGCTCGCCCTTGATGCGGAAGATGGGGGGCAGGCCGGCCTTCAGGTGGACATCCGAGGCGCCGAGCTGGCGCGCGGCGTTCAGCACCCGGTCGAGGATCTGGCTCATCGCGTCCATCGAGCGTAACACGGCGGGTCGCGATCCCAGCGGCGGTCGCGAGGCGCGCGCCGCGTGGCGTCGCCGCGACATCCGCGATACGCTTGGCGCTCCATGTTCTGCCCGGGCTGCGGCGCGGCCAACGTCGATGGCGCGAAGTTCTGCGGCTCGTGCGGGTTCCGGCTCGATCCGACGCCGGTGCCGGCGCCCGCGGTGGCGCCCGCGCCGCCGTCGGCCGCGTCGGTGGCGTCGGCGACGACGCCGACGGTGGTCCGCATGCCGCAGGCGCTCGAGCCCAGCGCCGCCAGCCTCGCGCCGGTGCGCGGCGGGCGCGGCGGGCGGCTGGCGATCGTGCTCGGCGTCGACGCCGCGCTCGTGGTCGCGGGCGTCGTGTTGTGGACGCGCCCGCCGAGCCCGGCCGCGGCGCCGGCGGTGGCGGTCGTCGAGCCGGGCGGCAGCGGCTCGGGCAGCGCGCCGCCGCCGACCACGTTCGTCGAACCCGGCAGCGGCAGCGCCAAGGGTGGCCACGGCGGCGGCGCGGCGGGGGGCGGGGGTGGCAATGTCACGCCAGGCGGCGGCGGCAACCCGAGCGGCAGCGGCAGCAGCGGCAACGTTGGCGGCGGCAGCGGCACCAGCAGCGGCACCGGCGCACCGGCCGGCGCCATCGACGCGCGGTCGCTCGACGATCGGCTCACCGACGCGGCCAGCGCGGCGATCGGCGACGTCGACGCCGGCGGTGGCGCCGCGCCCGCGGTCGACGCCGCCGAGGCCGCGGCCACCGAGCCCGACGCCGCAGCGGACCCGGCGGGGGAGGTCGACGCGGCAGCCGGCGACGACGAGGTGTCGGCGGCGGTGATCCAGAGCCAGTTCGCGCGCCTCGGGGTGACCTCCGAGTCGCGCTTCTCGCGGTGCTACCAGTCGGCCACCAAGGCGCTGCCCGACGACCAGCCGCTGGTCGGCAAATTGGACATCTCGCTGGCGGTCATGCCTACTGGGCGCACGGAGAACGTGCGCGTCGACGTCAACACCACCGGATCGCAGACGCTGGCCACCTGCATCGTCGGCGTGATCGGCTCGTGGCAGTTCTCGCCGCACGACGGGACCGCTCCGCTACAATTCTCCAAGTCCATCGACTTCAAGCCGCAATGACGACGCTGCGCGACATGTCGGGCTCGCGATCGGCCACGCCGACCCGCGATCTGGTCGGTGCCCAGGTGCTGGTCATCGACGCCGATGTGCGCATCCACGCCGGCATCACCGAGCTGTTGACCGCGGCCAGCCTGCACGTGACCTGCGTCAAGGAGCCCGACGCCGGCCTGACCGAGCTGGGGCGCCACTTCTACTCGGTCGTGCTGATCGATCTCGACACGCCGAGCGTGGGCGCGGGCCTCGACGTCATCCGCTCGGTGCGCACCGCGTCGCCGACGTCGATGATCATCGGCCTGACGCCGCGGCGCTCGTTCGACGACGCGGTCGCGGCGATCCGCGCCGGCGCGGTCGACCTGATCCTCAAGTCGCCGGAGTCGGTGGCGTACCTGAAGGACCGCGTGCTCGACGCCGCCAGCCGCTCGGTGGGGCGGCGCGAGGTCGACACCGTGCTGGTCGACGTGCGGGCGGTGCACGAGGAGTTCCTGCAGCGGTTCATGGACGCCGAGCGCCGCGCGCTCGACGCGGCCGATCGCCTCGCCGGCAAGGACCCCGGCCGCTCGCTCGAGCTCGACGCGTTCAGCGTGCTGGTGGTCGACGAGGTGGACTCGCTGGTCGACGAGCTCAACGGCGCCGGCGTGCCCGGCTTCCGCTTCTTGCACGCGATGAGCGGCGGCGAGGCGCTCGATCGCATCTCGAGCGACAAGTTCCACTACGCGCTGATCTCCGACGAGCTGTCTGACCTGCCGGCGTCGATGGTGGTGCAGACCGTGCGCAGCCAGAGCCCCGAGACCGTGCCGCTGACCTTCCGCGGCCCCGGCCCCGGCGGCTACGTCAACCTCGTCGAGGTCGGCGGGCAGCGGCCGATCGTCGTGCCGTTCACCGACGCCGGCGAGCTGGCCAACCGGCTCGACGAGCTGGCCGAGGCGTTCCGCGCCAAGACCCGCGAGCGCCGCTACACCCAGAACTTCCGCGAGCGCAACTACGACTTCCTGCGCCGCTACGTCGACCTCAAGCTGAAGATCGATCGCGCGCTCAACGACGTCCCGGCGTAAGCGCGCGCCGCGCCGCTCGATCAGCGCGCGGCCGCGGGCGCGGCGGTGAACGGCGCGGTGCCGGTCGCCACCTGGCCGTCGGCCTCGACGCGCACCGTCCAGCTGCCGTGGAGCGTCGCCGCCGGGTCGGCGGCGGGGCGATCGATCCGCCCGGTCTCGAGCGCCAGCACGTCGAGGCGCTGCGCGGTGATCTGGCCCTCGACCTGGGCGGCGACGGCCGCCACGGCCTGGTCGCACAGCGTCGCGAGCGCGGCCTCGGGCACGGCGTCGCGCAAGCATGCCTTGAGCTCGCACGTCGCGGCGAGGCGCGCGGCGACGCGCGGGCAGTCGACCTGCGCCGCCAGCGCCGCCGGCAGCGTCGCGCCGCCCCACCGCGTGAACACCAGCGGCCCGGCGGCGGTCAAGAGCATCTCGCCGTAGGGCACGACGAACGCGTGGGCGCCGAGGGTCAACGCCGCGCCGTCGGTGGCCACGGCGGGCGTGGTCGGGCGCACCGCGTCGACCGCCGCGGCGGGGACCGGCACCTCGATCCGGCGGTCGGCGATCGTGAACGCCAGCGCGCGCAGCGTGTGGACCGCGGCGGCCTCGCCGTCGTCGGCGGCGTCGACCGCGAGGGTCGTGCCGACCTCGATCACCCGGGTCAGCGCGAGCAGGTCGCGGGTCAAGGCGGCGAATCGATCCGGCGCGTCGCCGGCGACCGCGGCGTCGAGGGCCGCCACGAGCTTGCCGCCGAGCCGCGGCACCTTGCGCAGCGTGCGCACCGCGGGCAGGCCCTGGACCGCGGCCAGCGACAACAGCGCGCGCCCGGGGTGGGTGTCGAGCTCGGTCAACAGCAGCGCGGTCGCCGACAGGCGATCGCCGAGCAGCCCCGCGGTGGCGGCGTCGAGCTCGGTGCGGACGTCGAAGGTGGCGGTCGGCCAGCGGACCGCTGGCGCGGGGGCCGGGGTGGTCGCCGGCGGCGCGGCGGCGCGGCCCGCCGGCGACGACGCGCACGCCGTCAGGAGCGCGAGGGGGACGATGCGGAGCATGGCGCGACCCTACCGCGCCGCGCCCTCGCCCTCGCCGCGTGGGGCGCCGGCCGTGCCAAACCGCACGTCGCCCCGCGTCGCTCCGCGGATTGCCCGCAGCAGGTCAATCGGAGCGGGTGCGCGAGCGCGGCGGCAGCATGCCGCCGGCGGGGCGGGGCCGCACGACCGTCGGGCCGTCGTCGCCGTTGCGCTCGCCGTCGGGATCGGCGACCGCGGGGATGGTCCGCACCGGGCGCGTCGCCGGCGGCGGGCCCTTGAACAGCCCGCTGTGCTCGGAGCGCGGGCTCGGCGTCAGATCGATCGTCGCCTCGACGTCCTCGGGTGCGACCTCGTGGGTGACCTCGGTCGCGAGCGGCGCGGGCGGCGGCGCGGCGGGGGCGGGCGCGGGCGGCGGCGCGGTCGTGCCCCGCGGCGGCGGCGGCGGCTGGGTCCGGTGCGTCGGCGCGTGGGCGAACGCCTCCTCTTCTTGCTCGAGCATCGCGTCGAGGCGCGACGACAACGTCGCGGCCCAGGTGCCCTTGGCCGGCAGCTCGATGACGCCGGACGGCGGCGGCGCGGCCAGCGGCAACGGCGGCGCGTCGAGCGGGATCGCCGGCTCGACGACCACCTCGGCGGGCGCTGCGGCGGCGATCGGCGGCGCGGGCGGCGGCGGCGGCGGGCTGCCGGTCATGGTCGGCGGCACCGCGGCGGCGATCACCGCGGCCGGGGAGGTCGGTGGCGCGGGCGCGACAGGCGCGGGCGCGGGCGCGACGGGGGCGGGCGCGGGCGCGACGGGCGCCGGCGGGTCGGCCGCGATCGGCGGCAAGGTCGGCGCGCCGGCCAGGTCGACCGGCGCGATCGGCGGCGCGGTCGGCGCGGTGGCGATCGCCTCGCGCTCGGCGGCGGCCAGCGCACTCGGGCGCAGCGGCACGGTGGCGTCGATCGGCGGCGCGACCGGCGCGGCCGGCAGCGGGCTGGTCGCGGCGATCGGCATCGGCGACGGCATCGGCTCGGTGGCCGCCACCGCCGGCTCGCTGTGGGTCGCGGCCCGGGCGCGGTGCTCCCACTGCATCGGCCGCGGCGCGTCGAGCGAGTCGAGCCGCGGCTCGTGCATCAGCCGCTGGGTCGCGGTCGCGGCGCGGGCGGCGACGGTGGCGACCGTCGCCGAGGCCGCGGCCTCGCGCTGCCACGGGTACTCGATGCGATCGTGGTGCGCGGCGCGGATCGCCTCGCGCAGCGAGTCGCTCATGCGCCGCAGGTCGGCCATCGACAGGCCCGACTCGTCGAGCTGGCCGAGGTGGAGCTTGCCGTAGACGATGCGCTGCACCAGCGACTCGATGGCGCGCTCGTCGGGGCGCTTGAGCGTGCGCGACGCCGCCTCGACCGCGTCGCAGATCGCCAGGATCGCGGTCTCGCGGCTCTGCGGCGGCACGCCGGGGTAGCGGAAGTCCTCGATGGTGAGCCGGCGCGGGTTGCCCTGCTCCTGGCACTTGGCCCAGAAGTACTCGAGCACGCCGTCGCCGTGGTGCATGTGCATGAAGTCGATGATCCGCTCGGGCACCCCCGAGCGCCGCGCCAGCGCGATGCCCTCGGTGACGTGGGCGAAGATCGCGTCGCACGACACCTCGGGCGCGAGCTGATCGTGGGGGCTGGGCTCGCCGGCCCGCAGGTTCTCGATGAAGTAGCTCGGCTGCAGCGACTTGCCGAGATCGTGGAAGTACGCGCCGACCCGCACCAGCCGGCCGTTGGCGCCGATGCCCTGCGCCGCGACCTCGGCGAGGTTGGCCATCGCCAGGCTGTGCTGCCAGGTGCCGGGCGACTTGTCGCTGATCTGCTTGAGCAGCGGGTGCGAGAGATCCTCCATCGCCACCAGCCGGGCGTGGGTGATCTCGCCGCACGCGCGCTCGAACAGCGGCAACAGCGGCAGCGCCAGCACGCCGGCGATCGCGCCGCCGAACCCGGCCGCCAGCCACGCCGAGCGGGCCGGCTCGGCCAGCTCGTGCACCGGCACGACGCCGTCGGACAGGTAGAAGAAGCCGAGGTAGGTGAGCGCGGCGCCGAGCATCGCCACCGCGCCGGCGACCATCGCCGTGGCCCAGCGCGGCCGCGCCCGATCGGGCAGGACGATCGCCGCCGCCACCGCTTGCACCACCAGCACCGTCGCGATGCCGACGTCGAACGGCACGAGCAGCGCCATCGTCACCGCCGACAGCACGCCGGCCGCGAGCCCGGCGGTGCGATCGAACACCAGCGTCGGCACCATCGCGCCGAGCGCGACCGGCACCGCCAGCACCGACACCGGGTAGGCGAGCAAGAGGCCCTTGGTCACGATCGCGCCCAGCGCGACGGTGCCCAGGATGACCAGCTGCACGCGCAACAGCCGCCCGCGGTTCGAGCGGCGCATCTGGTGGGTGACGCCGACCGCCAGCAGGAACAGCACCGCGGCGTAGGCGGCGAAGCGCGCGCTCGCCGACGGCTGCTCGCGCAGCATCGCGTTGACCACCGCGGCCTGGCGCCGATCGGCGATCTCGCCGCGGGCGATGATGACCGAGCCGCCGCGGCCGGCGACCTGCTGATCGTCCCAGCCGTCGAACGCCGGCACCCGGACGGTGACGTTGGCCGGCTGGCCGGGGGTGATGCGGGGCGCGACGAACCAGGTCTCGGCCAGCACGACCGGCGTGACCACCAGCGCGAACGCCAGCGACAGGATCGCCGCGGTCAGCGGCGTGACCCGGGCCCGCCGACGGATCACGTCGGACAGGCGGGCGCGGTGCGAGGCGGAGGCGGACGGCATGGGCGGGCTCACAGGCCGATCTCGAACTCGGCGCGGGTGCGCGGGCCGTCGATCGACGGGAACTTCATGCTGCGCAGCACGCCGGCCAGGCAGCCGTGCAGCGCGCCCGACTGCTCGCCGTTGACCTTGACCCAGGTGACCTTGCCGCTCGGGCCGTCGATGATGATGCTGATCGCCGCGCTGCTCGAGCCGGTGCGGCTGAGGCAGCCGCCGAGCTTGCCGCCGTAGCGGGCGTAGACGCCGTAGACGGTGTCCATGTCGAGCGTCTCGCTGCCGCCGTCGCCCTCGTCGGACATGTCGAGCGCGAGGTTCTCGTCGCCGTTGCCGCCGCCGCCGCCACCGCCGCCGCTCCGCCGCGCGCCGCCGCCGCTGGCCTTCTTGGGCGGCGCCTTGGGCGCCGACACCTTGACGTCGAGCGACGCCTCGGCGACCGACGCGACGCCGGCGACCTCCTTCTTCTTGGCCGCGGTCAGCGTCGTGACGATCAGGTACGCGGCCGCGACCGCCGCGGCGACGCCGAGGCCGATCACGCCGTACAGCGCGACGCCGCGCTTGCGCTCCGAGGCCTGCTGCTTGACCTCGGCGTGGGCCCGGCGCGCGTCGTCGCGGGCCTGCTTGGCGGCGTCGACCAGCGGCCCGAGCAGCGGGTGCTCGTCGACCTTGGCCCGGCCGCCCTCGTCCTTGTCCATCAGCACGTGGCCGTGGTGGATCTGGCCGTGGAGGATCTGATCGACGATCGCCTTCATGTTGAAGGGGCCGAAGTCGAAGCGGCCCTTGCTGACCAGCCACTTCTCGTGGGTGTCCTGCATCGCCGCCTCGAGCGCCGGCGGGATCGCGATCTGGGTCGCGGCCTCGGGCTCGTCGGCCTCCTCGTCGACGGTCATCAGGATGTCGACGACCAGCTCGCGCAGCGCCGCGGCCGACGCGAACCGGCGGTCGGGGCGCTCGGCGCAGGCCCGGGCGATCAGCTCGTCGATCTCCGGCGCGACGCCGGGCACGGCCTCGCTCGGCCGCGGCCCGCCGCGGGCCAGCGCGCGCCCGACCAGCGCGTCGTACAAGAGCGCGCCGAGGCCGTAGCAGTCGCTGGCCGCCGTCGGCGGTTCGCCGCGCGCCAGCTCGGGCGCCAGGCACCCGGGCGCCTCGACCAGCCCGGCCGCCACCGCCGCAGCGTAGGCCGGGCCCAGCGCGAGATCCGACAGCGTGATGCGCCCGCCGCGGGCGATCGTCACCGAGTCGCTGGTGAGCGCGCCGTGGACCAGGCCGGCCGCCTGCAACGCCATGCCGATCTGGTTGATGACGTTGCCGGCGCCGCGCGGCGGCAGGCCGGCGCCGGACGCGGCGTGCTTGCGGGCCAGCACCTCGCGCAAGGTCGGGCCGTCCTCGGCCTCGGTGATCACGTAGAGCAGGCCGCCGTCGACGCCGGCCCCCAGCGTCGCGGCGAGGTTGCGCAGATCGCTGGCGGCCGCGGCGCGCATCGCCTGCTGCTCGACGGCGCGGACGATCTCGGGGCGCGCGGCCAGGGCGGCGTGGACGATGTGGACCGTGGCTACCGCGCCGTCGCGCTCGGCGCGGTAGACGTCGGCGCACGCGGTGGTGCGCAGCCGGGCGCCGAGGGCGTAGCCGGCGACGGTGCGACCAGTGGGGCTGGCAGACGCGTCGGCCGACGCGGTCCCGGGCTGCATCCCGGCGAGGATACCGGAAGCGGGGGCCGGGAGGTTCGGTTGCGGGCGACGGCGCGTCAGGGGCAGCCGGCGGCGTCGGCGTGGGCCCGGGCCGCGGCCAGCCCGGCCTGGCGGAGGTACTTGCAGCCGGCGCGATCGCCCGCGCCCAGGAGCGCGTCGCCGACCAGGTAGCGCGCGGTCTTGTTGCGCGGTGCCAGCCGCAGCGCGAGGTCGGCCTCGGCGAGCTGGCGCAGGCGGTTGCCGGCGCGGTGGGCGGCCAGCGCGGCGTCGACGTGGACGGCGGCGCGATCGGCGGCGGTCGGCGCGTCGCCCGGGCGGGCGCCCCCGGCGTCGAGGGGCGGGGGCGGGGCGTCGACGCCGGCGTCGACCGGCGAGGCGGCGTCGACGGCGGGGGCCGCGGCGTCGCGCGCGACAGCGGCGGCCGCGGGGCGGCGCGTCCGGGTCGCGGCGACGGCGATCACGATCGCGGTGGCGATCAGCGCGATCGCCACCGCCCAGCCCAGCGCGCGGGAGCGCGGCGGGGCGACCAGGTCGTCGTCGTCGTCGTCGCGCGGCGCGGCGGCGATCGGCAGCGCCGGCACCGACTGCGTCGCCGCGTGGACCGGTCGCGGCGGGCCGGCCAGCTCGGCCTCGATCGCCGCCAGCGCGTCGGCCAGCGCCTCGGCGGTCGCCGGCCGCTCGGCTGGGTCCTTGGCCAGGCACTGCGCGATCAGCCGATCGAGGCTGACCGGCACCGCCGGGGCCTTGGCGCGGGCCGACGGCACCGGATCTCGGACGTGGGCCGCCAGCACCTCGAGCGGGCTGTCGCGCGGAAACGGCGGCTCGCCGGTGACCAGCTCGTAGAGCGTCGCGCCGAGCGCGTACAGATCGCAGCGCCCGTCGAGCGGCTGGCCCAGCGCCTGCTCGGGCGCCATGTAGTCGGGCGTGCCGAACACGATGCCGCCCTGGGTCAGCGCCGCCATCGACAGCGCCTGCTCGCCGGTGCCCTCCATGACCTTGGCCAGGCCGAAGTCGAGCACCTTGACGTGATCGGGGTCGGCGCCGCGGCGCACCAGCATCAGGTTGTCGGGCTTGAGGTCGCGGTGGATCAGCCCGACCTTGTGGGCCGCCGCCAGCGCCGCGCACACCTGCCGCGCGATCCGCACCGCGCGCCGCGGCGCCAGCGCGCCGTCGCTGGTGAGCTCGGCGCCGACGGTGCGGCCGTCGAGCAGCTCGAGCACCATGTACAACAGGCCGGCGTCGGTGACCGCGAAGTCGAGCACCTTGACCGCGTGGTCGCTGGCGATCTTCAGCGTGCCCCGGGCCTCGCGCACGAACCGCTGCACCGCGCTGGGGTCCCGGGCCAGGTGCGGGCGCAGCACCTTGACCGCGACCGCCTGCTCCATGAACCGGTGGTAGCCGCGGAACACCGCGCCCATGCCGCCCGAGCCGAGCAGCGCATCGATGCGATACCGGCCGTCGAGCTCGGCGCCGATCAACGCCTCGGCGGCGCGCGCGATCTCGGTGGACGACGCCGCCGTGGTCACGGCCGGGCCCGCTCCCTCGCCGCGGCTACAGCCGCAGCCCGTGCTTCATGCGGAAGCGCAGCCAGTCCCAGCCGAGGTACGCCGCGCCGGCCAGGCCGACCACGCCGACGATCGGGTTGATCACCACCAGCGCCACCGCGGAGCCGACCCCCGCCACCGCCGCCAGCGTTCCCTTGCGCTTGGCCACGGCGGTGTTGCGCTGGATGAGCGATCCCATGCTGGGAAGCTGCCTCATGGTGGCGCGGCTGTCAAACCACGGTCTGTGTCCCGGGAGACGCGACGGGGGTGGCCAAGTCCCGAGATCGCCGACGCGCGGCCCTGGCCCGCGGGCTGCAAATCTGGACAATCCTGGTCGGGACGGTGGGCCCCGTCGCAAACTCCAGCCCACCAGGTCACCTGTGCTAAGAGGTCCCATGGCTCGCCGCAGCGATCGTCGACGTGGCTCGATCTACCTCGGACTGGCCGCCGGCCTGTTCGTCACCAGCGGCGCCCTGGTCGGCGGCTACTTCGTGACCGACCAGGCGCCGACGGCGCCGCGGCCCCGCGCCGGCACGGCGGCCCCCGCGGTCGCCGGCGATCACGCGGCGCTGGCCCAGGCCGTCGAGGGCAGCCTTGGCGGCGCGGTCAAGCTGATCGCGGTCGGCCGCGAGCGCACGCTGGCGTGGAAGGACCTCGGCGTCGCGGTCGACGCCGACGAGCTGCCGTACGCGGCGCGCAAGGGCGGCGACGTGGCCGCGCTGGCCGCGGCCGGCGCGCTGCCGGTCCGGCTGGATCGCGCGGCGGCCATCAAGGCGCTGTCGGGGCTCAAGGCCGAGGTCGACCGCGCGCCGACCGACGCGTTCCTCGACCTCGAGGCCCGGGCGATCCACGACGACGCGCCCGGCTTCGCGATCGACGTCTACGCGTCGCTCGATCGCATCGAGGCCGCCGCCAAGAGCGGCAGCCCGACGGTCGAGCTGGTCGGCGTGGCCGTGCCGGCGGCGACCACCAAGGCCGCGCTCGGCATCGGCGACATCTCGCACGTGCTCGGCACGTTCAAGACCACGTTCGCGGTCAGCGACAAGGATCGCAACTTCAACCTCAAGCTGGCGGCGTCGAAGCTCAACGGCTACGTGCTGCAGCCCGGCGTCGAGTTCTCGTTCAACGGCGTGGTCGGCGACCGCACCGAGAAGGAGGGCTACAAGATCGCCCACGTGATCACCGCCGGCGAGATGGTCGACGGCCTGGCCGGCGGCACCTGCCAGATCTCGACGACGCTGTTCGGCGCGTCGTTCTTCGCCGGGCTCGAGGTGGTGAAGACCACGCCGCACTCGCGGCCGTCGACCTACGTGACGATGGGGCTCGACGCGACGGTGGTCTACCCGACGACCGACCTGATCATGAAGAACCCGTACGACTTCCCGGTGGTGATCCACTACCGCGTGGCGCGCGGCGAGGCGGTCGTCGAGATCCTCGGCAAGGAGCGGCCGTGGGACAAGATCGCCTTCGAGCGCAAGATCATCGAGGTGACGCCGTTCACCACCGAGGACCGCCCCGACGAGCGCCTGCCGGTCGGCTTCGAGAGCGAGGACCAAGGCGGCTTCGACGGCTACAAGGTCGTCCGCTACCGCAAGTACTACAAGGGCGACGAGGAGGTGAAGATGGACAAGTGGACGCTCACCTACAAGCCGGTGACGCGCTACCTGCGCAAGGGGACCAACCCCGACACCACGCTGCCGGTGCCCGAGGTGAAGCCCGCGCACCTGCCGAAGCCGCCGAGCGAGGGCTCGGGGCGCATCGTCCAGTAGCGAGGAGAGGGGACGAGCGCGAGGTCTCCGTGCCCGTGCCCGTGCCCGTGCCCGTGCTCGATCGCTTGAGAGCGCGCACGGCGACGGGATCGGAGACGAGAGCGGGGACGGGATCGGAGACGAGAGCGGGCACGGGCACGGGCACGGGCACGGGCACGGGCACGGGGCGGCCGCCGCGCGGGGGGCGGTGCCTCCCGCGCCACGGCACCCCGCCCGGTCTAGGCCACCAACGGTGCGTCGCCGCGCACCGGGTGCAGGGATCTACTTCACCGGATCAGGGACATCGGCGACGTCGCCGGAGGCCTTCGCCGCCTTCGGCACGCCGCCGGGGTTGATGTCGATCGTCGAGCCCTTGAGCGCGACCATGTTGCCCTCGATCTTGACCGTGGCCGTCGCGCTGCCGTCGACGCCCGAGGACTTGCCCATCAGGTCGCAGTTGCCCTTGGCGGTGATCGCGATCTCGCCGGCCAGGATGATCAGCTCGTCCTGCGCCTGGAACGCGCCGCAGCCCTGCTTGGCGGTGATCTCGATCTTGTTGCCCTTGGCGTCGATCTTGATCGTGCCGATGCCGCCGCCGTCCTCGATCTGGATGAAGCCCTGATCGTCCTCGAAGGTGACTTTGTGACCGGTCTTGGACTTGAACACCCGGCGGGCGTCCTTGCCGTCGCTGTTGTTGTCGGGGGCCTTGTCCTTGCCGTTCCACAGCGCGCCCAGGATGATCGGCCGGTGGATCTCGCCGTGCTCGAACATGATGAGCACCTCGTCATCCACCTCGGGCAGGCTGAACCACCCGCGATCCTTGGCGCCGCCGATCGAGATCCAGCTCGACCACCACGTGTTGTCGGTGATCGGCAGGCTCGGGATCTTCACCTTCACCCGACAGAGCTTCTGGTCGTCCTTGATGTCCGTGACGATCCCGACGACGGCCTCGTAGACGCGGGCGCCCTCTTCCTCGGCGATGCGCGTCTGTTGGTAGAGCAGGCTCGCGAAGTCGGTGATCATGGCTCGTATCGTAGTACGGACCGGTGCCGAAAAATGCCCCCCGCGCAGCCCCGGCCGGCCCGGGCGGGGCCCTACGGCGTGAGCCGGGGCGTGAGCGCCGGCGTCGGCGACAGCGCAGGAATCGTTGGGGTTGTCGGCGGCGGCTGGGCGGGCACCGGCAGCCGGCCGGTCCCGAGCGTGAGGCACGACGGGTCGCTCGACGGCTGGGGCCCAGCGAAGTCGGGCTTGGAGCCGTCGTTGGTGCCGACGACCAGGCCGATCATCACGTCGGCGGCGTTCCACGCCGGCGGGATCGCCAGCGTGAACTCCTCGCGCAGGTACTCGCCGGCCCGCCAGCGGTCCGACGGCAGCAGCCCATCGAGCGTGACCCGGGCCCCGACCCGGACCTGGGTGGGCGACATCGCGACGGTCTCGGCGGCCGCGCCGGCCACGCCGGGCGGGGCGGCCCACAGCGCGGCGCCCAGCCGGAACACCCGGGTCGGGCGATCGATCGCGTGGAGGTACACCGCCAGGATGGCCTTGCCGCCCGGGCCGGCCGGCTGGAGGTCGTAGCCCAGGATCTCGACCTTGCCGCCGTCGAAGCTGCGGCCGGCCACCGGCACCTGCGGGGTGGGCGGCCCTGGCAGGAGCACCTTCTGCATGCGGCTCGCGACCTGGCTCATCAGCGCGTCGCGCGAGAACACCACCCGCTCGAGCCAGCGATCGAGCCGCTCGCGCATCTTGGCCAGCTCCTCGGGGCGGGTGCCGGCCAGGTTCTTCTGCTCGAGCGGATCGCCGACCAGGTCGTAGAGCTCGTAGAAGTTGCTCTTCATGTTGAAGATGAGCTTCTTGGTCGTGGTCACCGCGGCGCGCAGCGGCACCGGGTAGTTGGTCTCGGCGAACACCGTGCGATCGGGGTCCTCCTCGCCGTAGAAGATCTGCGGCACCAGGCTGCGGCCCTCGAAGCTGGCGTCGCCGGTGGGGATGCCGCACAGCGCGGCGATCGTCGGCACGACGTCGAGGTTGCTCACCACCTGGCCGAGCTTGCGCGGCGGGTTGTCGGGCACGTAGATGACCAGCGGCACGTGCAGGATCTCGCGGGTCAGCGCGATCGCGTGGCCCGAGAAGCCGTGCTCGTTGAAGGCGTCGCCGTGATCGCTGGTGACCACGACGATCGTGCGATCGCCGCCCGGCATCCGGCGCAGCTCGTCGAGCAGCCGGCCGATGTGCTTGTCGGTGTAGTGCAGCTCGGCCTCGTAGAGATCCTCGGGGCTGTCGCCCCAGTTGGTGTCGTCGGGGTGGGCCACGTACTGCGCGTGCGGATCGAGGTAGTGCAGCCACAGGAACCACTTGCCGCTGGGCCGCCGCGCGATCCACGCCAGCGCGCGATCGGTGACGCGATCCGACGACACCCGGTTGGGATCGTGGGTCTTGCCGATGTCGTTGTCGTACTCGTCGACACCCTGGGTCATGCCCCAGTCGTTGAAGTACTCGTGCGACAGGATCGCGCCGGTCTGGTAGCCGCCCTGCTTCATGATCTCGGGCAGCGTCAGGTTCTCGGGCTTGAGCCGCGGCGGCATGCCGGGCTTGAT
>Ga0075163_10001871_pt1 | contig 28446 bp, 30 predicted proteins | sample JI1023141ADNA_FD_71478 | JGI IMG/M metagenome (GOLD analysis project Ga0075163, IMG submission 71478) | Wastewater effluent complex algal communities from Wisconsin, to seasonally profile nutrient transformation and Carbon sequestration -... | ecosystem: Engineered > WWTP > Effluent > Algae...
TATTCGCTCATGGGTACATACAGTGTATCGCTGATCTTGTATTCCAATTGCACCAATGACACCCTTCGCAAGGTCATTACGGTTAGCACGCCTGGCCCCACTTTAAGCGTGGCTGGTAATTCTCTCATTTGCAAAGGCGCTAAAACAATTTATACGGTCAGTGGCGGCAGTAGTTATGTGTGGAGCAATAACACTACGGCCTCCACCGCTACATTTTCACCCGTGGTTACAACGGTTTATTCCGTTACAGCTACTTTAAATGGGTGTTCTTCCACAAAAGTATTTACGGTTACAGTCAATCCCTGCCTTGGCTTGCCTGACGGAGAGGAAAATGCGGCTTTCCGGATTTTTCCCAATCCTGTAAAAGACGTTTTATTCATAGAGGCTGGAGGTGCCGCAAATTTGTTAGTATATGACCTGAACGGCGCATTCATACTGGAACATAAAATTAGTTCTGGTCACAACGAAATTAGCACGGCGACATTGCAGCCGGGTGTTTATACCATTCAGCTGAGTGGTGAGAAACACACCTGGCGAACACGGTTGATAAAATTGGAGTAATTGTTCCTTATCTTCGTGCTCATAATGAATCAGTTGATCATACTGTATGCGAGCCTAGTTATCTAAAAGACTACAATATTCAGGAAACGAATAATCGTATCTTTGTTTGATTGAAAATTATAACCCGCAATATTTGGATTCTTTCCTTAGTAAGTCTGTTTAATGATGTGGCAAGTGAAATGCTTTACCCTGTAATGCCAATATACCTCAAATCGATTGGATTTTCAATTGTCCTTATTGGTGTTTTGGAAGGAGTTGCCGAGGCGGTGGCTGGGTTAAGCAAGGGTTATTTTGGAAGTTTAAGCGACACTCGGCAAAAACGACTACCCTTTGTTCAAATAGGTTACGCGTTTAGTGCTGTTTCAAAATCGATGTTGGTACTTTTTGCCTACCCTTTTTGGATTTTTTTAGCACGAACATTTGACAGGTTAGGGAAGGGGATTCGCACGGGAGCGCGAGACGCTTTATTGTCTGATGAAACTACCCCGAAAACCAAAGCAACCGTTTTTGGATTTCACCGTTCAATGGATACCTTGGGCGCCGTTATTGGACCACTCGTTGCATTGATCTATCTTGCTTATTTTCCTGACAACTACAAAATACTTTTCTTCATAGCATTTGTTCCGAGTGTCGTTGCTATTGCGTTTACTTTTTTTATTAAAGAAAAAAAGGACGGACTGTCAGGCCCCAATGTTAAAACCAGTTTTTTTAGTTTTATCAATTACTGGCGACACGCCTCTCCCGATTACCGCCGCCTGGTCAGGGCTTTATTGGTTTTCGCTTTGTTCAATAGCTCAGATGTTTTTTTATTGTTGAAGATCAGAGAAGCAGGTTTTACCGATCTAACTGTTATTGGTATTTATATTTTTTTTAACCTGGTTTACGCTATTTTTTCCTATCCCATCGGAATTTTGGCGGATAAGATTGGAATGAAAAAAATATTCACGGCTGGTTTGGTTTTGTTTGGCCTTATTTATTTCGGCATGGCAAACGCGAGTAGCAAAGAAGTTTTTGTTTTATTATTCTTTCTTTATGGTTTGTATTCAGCTGCCACGGAAGGCATTGCCAAAGCCTGGATTACCAACATAACAAAGAAAAACACTACCGCTACCGCCATAGGGACCTATACCGCATTCCAAAGTTTAGCCACACTCGTTGCCAGTTCGTTTGCAGGATTTATCTGGTACACTTATAGTGCTTCGGCCATGTTTATTGTAAGCGGGATGGTAGCTTTTTGCGTAGCTTTTTTTATGACAACATTCAAAACGAAATCGATTGCGGAAATTACTTAGATGTTTAATAACTCGTTTCGTTAGTTCGTTTAATTAACTATTTTTATAAAGAACTAAAATAAAGAACTAAAACGTTGAATCATGAAAAAAATTACTCTGCTCATTCTCGGAATTCAACTTCTGATAAGCTGTACAGATATTGAAAAGAATAGCAGTTATATTGCCGCGGACTCCACCAAAATTGATGGTGAGGAACCGCTCATTACGAAGTCGCTAATGGTAAATGAGTTGGATAAATTAAGTGAGATAGATGAGCAGGGGATCAAAGAAGCCAACCCGAAAGATAAACATCAGGTTGATTCTTTGAAAGCGCTAGAAATCCACAAATAGTTTTTGCTTTAAATGTAAATTGGTATTTTTCTGTGGCCAATTATTTATTAGCAATACATCAAGTCAGAACTCTGGGAATGAGCTGTTACATTAAAAGTTTCAGTCCTATCTGTCCATTTATAAAAAAGTGCCTGGAAATTAATGATTCTACCTCATTTTTAATCCACGAGTTCCTGGATCTTGGCCATTAATTGACGGGTAGAGAATGGTTTGGTAATATAAAGATCTGCGCCGGCATCGTAGCCTTTTTGAATATCAGATTCCCTGGTTTTAGCTGAAATAAAAACAACTTTACATGCTTTCAGTTTCTTATTTTTTTTGACGTAGCGACATATTTCATAACCGTCCACGTCTGGCATCATAATGTCTAAAAGTGCAATATCTGGCATGTTGGAGTCAAGCAGTTCAAGTGCCTCTTTTCCATTTCGCGCAATAAATACAGAGTAACCACTTTTCCTCATTAAAAATTCGAGTGACATCAATATATTGGGATCATCATCTACTATCAGTACTTTCTGTGCCGGATTCATTTGTTTTGTATTGAGCGTCAAAATTAGGAATTAAAAACGAAAAGTGAGTGCCTTTTCCCTCTTCACTATCAACCCAAATTTTGCCTCCATGCATTTCAACAATTTTTTTGCAAATAGATAGACCAAGGCCGTTTCCCTCTGGTTTTTTAAGTGTTTGGTTATGCGCCTGGAAAAACTTATCAAAAATAAATGGCAGTTCAGAAGGAGGAATTCCTTTGCCCGTGTCTTCCACCGATATAATAATTTCAGAGCCATTATCTTGAATGCGCAGCAAAATCACTCCGCGGTCGGGTGTAAATTTGATAGCATTGCTTAGCAGATTAATTATTACCTGCCTCAGCAGGTCTTCATCCGCGTGCATCAACAGCAAACTGTCGGGATGTTTGATCTGAAGATCGATTTTTTTGTTACCAGCCAGATGTTTCAATGAGTCGGCTGACTCTTTTGAGAGTTGTACAATGTCAAACGAAGATAGGTTTAAGCGCTGCCTGCCATTTTCATATTTTTCAAGGTTTAATACCTGAGTAATTAAGTGACTCAACCGTTCCGTTTCTTTTACAATGCTTTGTAAAAATTCGGTTCGTTGCTGTTCCTCCATATCCGGGTTATCATGAATGATCTCAGACAATGCGCGAATGGAGGTGAGTGGTGTTCGTAATTCGTGCGTTACCGTGTACAAAAATTCATCTTTCGAGGCGTCCAGGTCCATCAATTGTTTGTTGGCAAGTTGAAGCGCCTGTGTGGCACGGGTTAATTCGGTGGATTTTTTCCTCAACTCTTTATTTAGTTCCATAAGTTGTTGCGATTCCTGAAGGATTTTTAAAACTTCATCAATACTTATTTCCTCCTCCTTTGTAATGGAGCGCACCATAATGCGCGCCGAAGCGGAACCGATCACCCCGGCGAGTATTTTTTCGGAAAAATCTACCAGACGGGGATCGGCTTCTTTTTTTATGTCGATCGAAATTTTGTTCCTTTGGGCGTAAGAGTTAATAAGATTTCTGGCACGCTCTTCTCCCAGAAATGTGATCAGCAGCGCATTCAGGTCAGGGATGTAGGCAATGCCTTTCCAAACACCCTGATTATCAAGTTCTGCATGTTTGTAAATGTTGACAAAAATTTCGGCCTGATATAATTCCTGAGCCTTTCGGCGGCTATAAATCGAAAATGTGATAAAACAAAACACGTTAAAAAACATACTCCAGATGAGTGAATGTGTGATATTATCAAATCCCTGGAGCCCGAACAGCGAATCTGGTTTTAGCCAATGCCAGCCAAAGGGGCCATTTGTAATGATGTTGGCGTCAATAATACCGGTATTGGCCAGGGACGGCACCACCAATGTGTAAAACCAAATAATAAAGCCGGCAATAATTCCGATGAGAGCGCCATTTTTTGACGCCCCTTTCCAGTAGATACCTCCAATGATAGCGGGCGAAAATTGTGTAACCGCCGCAAATGAAACAAGTCCCAATGATACCAGTGAAAAATAATGGGCGACATTTTTCTCATAGAGGTAAGCAAATAACAAGATGAGAACAATACTAAACCGGCGCACATAAAGAATAAATTTACTAAATGAAGTGTCTATGTTATTTTTAAAGACTTTGTTACGTAAAAGAACGGGCATCAGAATGTTGTTGCTTAGCATGGTGCTGATGGCGATTGTTTCAACAATGATCATGCTGGTGGCCGCAGAAAATCCACCAATAAAAATAAAAAGACCAAGCATATTTTGACCATAATGAAGGGGGAGCGCCAGTACATAAGTATCCGCATCAACAGTACTCTCGCCAAAAATAAGTTTACCACCAAACGCAATTGGCAGTACAAATATGTTGATCACCAGTAAGTAAAGAGGGAATAACCATACTGCTTTTTTTAAATGAGCTTCTTTAATGTTTTCAACCACACTTACTTGAAATTGTCTTGGTAAAAAGAGAATAGCCATCATCGAAGAAAAAATCATGAAAAACCAGCTGATGTAGGAGGAGTTGTCCTGAATGACAAAGAGTTTACTTAGTTTTTCGTCTTGAATCGCTTGTGAAAAAATATCACCAAAGCCATTAAAAATGCCATATGTCACAAAAATACCTGCGCATATAAACGCAAATAATTTCACAATGGTCTCAAAAGCGATAGCCGCCACAAGACCTTCGTGTTTTTCAGTAGCATCCACCGAGCGGGTGCCAAATAAAATAATAAACACGGCCAGGATAATAGTAATAATAAATGAGCTGTTATCGAAAAAACCAGGGTTGACCGAATTACTTTTAATAATGATTTCAAAACTTGCGGTAATTGCTTTTAGTTGTAGCGAGATGTAAGGGATAACGCCAATGATGCACAGTAAACTAACAATTACGGCAATCGAAAAGTTTTTACCATACCGGGTCGAGATAAAATCGGCGATACTGTTTATGCGCTGAAATTTTGTAATCCGAATGATTTTTCCAAGTACGGGAATCATGAACATCGCCATAATGGTGGGCCCAATATATATAGCAAGGAACATGATGCCGTCACGTGTGGCTCTGCCTACACTGCCGTAGTAGGTCCATGCGGTGCAGTATACAGCCATCGATAAGGCATAAACGTAGGAGTTGTTGATGATGCTTTTTCCTTTTTTAAACAGGTATTCAGCGTAGTAGGCTACGCCGAATAAAAGCAACAAATAGAGAAGGGCAGATATGATGACAACCACATTATTCATGCTTTTTTTGTTTAAACACGCCGGGAATGTCAATCACAAAAAAGAGGACACTGATTAACGCGAGCCACAAACCAAAAATATACACGTATAAAACTGGAACAGAAAGCACCAAGGCAATTTTGTCGGGAATAGAAATAAACGGAAAGTTTAATAGTAGCAAAGAAAGAACCCCCAGTAAGGCCGACTTGAATATTTGTTTACGTGTTTGCAATGCTCTAAAATACTCTATTGTGATCTACCTAATTGATGTCTCGTTTATTAATTCTTGCCATTCGCAATAATAAAGGAAATTTTACTTTTTTAAAATTTGTCTGCCCCCAGGCATTTTTTAATTCTGGATACATCAGTTCTACAGGATTTTCACCCTTTCGTTTTACATAATGGTTTACCGCCGACCAGGTTTGAAGATAACCAATTAATTGTTCAAACGACCATTCGTAGGAGTTTTGAAACTCTGGTGCTAACATCTCTTCATAAGGGAAAGGAATGGTCTGATAGTTTTCGTCAATGTATTTTCTTTCTTTATCCCAAAATGGTCCAAGTAATTCGGTATATAGTTTTGAAATTGCTTTATCTGTTTTATCATCTATTTGCAAAAGGCCATAGCCTACAATGGCAAGTACTCCACCTGGTTTAATGGTACGCTCCACCTCTGCGTAGAACGCATTAAAGTTAAACCAATGGATGGCTTGTGCCACGGTAATAAGGTCAAACGTGTTATCGGGAAAAGATGTTTTTTCGGCAGTTTCTATTTTGTAGGTTATGTTTTCCTCATACAGGCATTCTTTTAACTGCGCTTCACTGATGTCGGTAGCAAATATGTGTTTAAAATAGGGGGAAAGACCTTTAGCCATCTGCCCATTGCCTGTGCCGCAATCCCAGGCGTTTTCGTGGAAACGTGCTGTTTCATTCAAAAATTTCATTAAGTCAGGCGGATAAGCAGGTCTGAACTTCAGGTATTTATCGGCATGTATGGAGAAGTTATCTTTCATGCAGTTATCATTCTTACAAGGTAATACAAATTGTGTTTAAACGAAAGAACCCGGACCAATTTTGGTCCGGGTAGGTTTCTGTATCTGATTTACAGATCTTCTGAACGTTCAGGCAGTTTTTCATATTCTCCCTTTAACGCGTAGTAACCAAAGATGGCAAGTCCGGTACAGATGGGAATAAAAATAAATAAGATGATTCCCCACTGCAACGCGGTGTTGGTTCGCGCAATTCCTTCCGCGGCGGCGTTTGTTTTTTCAATGGCTTGTTTAAACATGAAAATTACTGCTGCCGGAGCAAGAAGTATCCAGACAATTCCTAATGTTTTTTTTAATCCGTTCATAGTATTTGTATTTTAAAGTGTTTAAATTAATTTAGTCTGCAACGTTTTCATCTTTTTTATTACTTAGGTAAACCGTACCAATAACAAGGCTTAATGCAGCAATGCCAATTGGGTACCAGAGTCCTGACAGAGGCGTAGAACCCGAGAAGCTTGCAACTAGGGTTGCAATGAACGGAACAAGACCACCAAAAACACCGTTGCCGATGTGATAAGGGAGTGACATGGACGTGTAGCGGATTTTTGTAGGAAACATTTCAACAAGGAAAGCTGCAATTGGCCCGTACACCATGGTAACTAGCAATACCTGAAAGAACACAAGAAAAACAAATTTCCAGAAAGTACCTGATGAAAGTTGTTTATCAATATAGGTTGTTTTTTCTTCTGGCGCTTTAGATACATCCGCAAATACCTTTTTTGTTTGTACCTCCTTAAATTTTGTCCCGTCAGTGAGTGATTTTGATACAGTAGTTGTAAAAATACTATCGGTAGTCCCTTTTATTTGTTCACGCTTGTAAACAGGCGCTTCCGATGCTTTTAATTCTGTTTTTTGAAATTCGGCCACATTGGTGCTGTCGATAAAATTCTGGTAAATAGGGCGGTAAAACAGGATGCCCAGTAGCATGCCGGTAAGCATGATCCACTTGCGCCCAACGCGGTCGCTCCAGGATCCAAACACAACAAAGAATGGCGTGCCAAAGGCAATGGCCCACAATAAGATGTAGCGGGAATCATTGAACTCCAATTTACAGGTGTTTTCTAAAAATGATTGCGCATAAAATTGCCCGGTGTACCAAATCACACCCTGCCCCATGGTAGCTCCGAACAAAGCGAGTAACACCATTTTAAAATTGGCCCTGTTGCGAAAACTTTCTTTTAACGGATTTACCGATACTTTTCCTTCACTTTTTAGTTTGGTAAATTGTGGTGATTCGTGCATTTTCATCCGGATGTAAATAGAGACAACTACCAGCAGGATGGAGATCAGGAAAGGAATTCTCCAACCCCAGGAACTGAACGTATCGGCCCCTAACATGTTTTTTGTAACAACAATGACGCCAAGAGATAAAAATAAACCAAGCGTAGCGGTAGTTTGAATCCAACTTGTGAAAAATCCACGCCTGCCAGGAGGCGCGTGTTCAGCAACATAGGTAGCAGCCCCCCCATATTCGCCGCCTAACGCGAGTCCTTGTACAAGACGTAGAATTAATACCAGGATAGGCGCCGCGTAACCAATTGTTTCGAAAGATGGTATAAGACCGATAAGGAAAGTTGAACCTCCCATTAAAACCAGCGTGAGAAGAAAAGTATATTTACGACCGATCAGATCACCCAGCCTGCCGAATACAAGAGCTCCGAAGGGTCTAACAATAAAACCGGCGGCAAAGATCGCTAATGTGTTAATAAGCGCTGAAGCGCCGGAATCGGAAGGAAATAGGTGTTTGCCAATAATGCTGGCAAGACTCCCGAAAATATAAAAATCGTACCATTCTATAAGTGTACCGAGCGATGAAGCGCCGATGACCTTAGCGATACTGTTTGAACTATTGATTGTTTTCATATATACTTTTTTAAAATTAAGGTTATAGATAAATCTGGAACTGAATCGTGAATTCGGACCGTGAGCTTGTTTTGTTGACATTACTCCAGCGTTGAGCCGGATTTTCATAGGTAAATACCGGTCTGATCCTGTAATTGAAAGTCACTTTTGCCGAATGTCCCGCCAGAAACCAATTCATGCCAAAGTCTGGAATGACTACGTTATCATTGATGCGTTCATATTGACCAAGTGTGGTGGACACGTAAGGTTGAAAACGGCCTATTTTCGCTATTTTTGGGAAAACAAAACCGGCCTGAGCAAAAATTATTTTTCCCGTTCCGATGGTCGGTACAGCATTACCACTTCCGTTATAGCTTACCTCGCTGGCAATGCTGCCGTTTGCCGGATTGTTGACGCCAATGTTTCTTACAAAATTTTTCCCCATGTCCACGTGCGTATAAGACGCGTATATGGTAAGCGCTGTTTTTTTATTAGCTCCCAGGGGCATATCCAAAAATACATCGGCAGACAGTAAAAGTTGGGTGTGTGGCACCGTGTCTATTTTATTGGTAGTGGGATTTACTGCGGTGGTCCACACGGCGTTGTCCTGGTTATAAAATCCTGCGCCAATGTTAAAGACTCTTTTTGTTCCTACATAAGTGCCCACATTAAATGGCAATAAGTTGTTTTCAATATCGAGAAAGTTATAAGCAAAGTAACCATTAGCAGCTGGTTTAGGTTGGCCTCCTATTTTGTAAGAGGAAAGTGAAAGTCCTTTTCTTGCCGAAACAGTATCAAGTGCACCTAAAGCGCTTCCACGGGGGATGGCGAATGGAAAATTAAGTGAGACACGATAATCAAGCCGCTTATTTTTTAATAATTTCCCTTTCAAATAAACACCATATTGTCGAGCAAACTGATCAGTGGCATCAATATTTTGCCAGCTGAAAATAGGGGAGTCCATTGCAAGAAAATTGAGAGTAGAAGTTCCTGACATGCGTGAAGGGCCTTGCCAGTAATGCAGCCCGGCTCCTATCGATACAACATCTTTATAAATACGGTGTTCAACATACGCGTCATGTAAAAACAATTGCGGTTTCTTGCCATCCACAACGGCTGCTCCTACGTTTGCACCTTGTCCAACGCCACCGCCACTTATCTGATTGGCATTGTTAATTCCAAAGTGAGTGAGGATCAAAAAATTGGAATTAATCTGCGAATAAATTAAAAATCTGGAACGCCTCATGCTCATGTCCCATTGGCTGGCCGATTTTTCACCATTAATAGTTGAGCCCGGATTATTTTCGTTATTGCGGATCCAAACCTGATGCCAGGTTAACATGCGCACAAATTTTTTGCCACTTGTGTCCAGGTTGATTTTAATACCTGAACCATAATTGTCGGTGCCCTGCGCTTTAATTTCGCTTTGCCACAAACTGAATGCGGCCATTAAAGAAACAAGTGTGAGTTTGTAGTTGCTTTTCATGGTTTCAATTGTTTTAGTTTATTGGCTCAAATTTGAGCTAAAGAAAAACCAAATCAAGACATTAACTATATATTTGCTAATTGGTATATTTATTTTTTCTAATCCCCAGATTATTTTTTAAACTTTTCCCACTTAATCAACATGTATTTATCGCCTAACTCACTGATGATAATTCCTGAATCCTTTATTTGTTCGCGATCTGCCAGATAATCCAGTAATTCCGTATGTTTTAGAACTTTGTAGGTAGGATGGTAGTCGTTGTTTTCAGGCGCGGTGATTTTATATTTTTTTACCCAGTTGAGTACCGAAACATGACTGATACCAATCAACCTTTCTATCTCACGTAAACTAACACCTTCAATAAATAACTGCAAAGCTTTAATCACATAATAAGCTTCGATCTTTTTCCCGTCTTTCATAACAGTAAAAAAGTAGCGGCAACTTTTACACTGAAAGCGCTGACGACCTTTAACAATGCCACTTTTCACAATTTGTGAGCCTTGACATTTTGGACAGTTGATACCTTTCATATTACAAACATAAACTATTCCCTATATTAAATTTACATATCTATACTAATTTAGCAACATAATTCGGTAAAAGGTTTTAAAATGAATCTCAATGCTTTACTTTCGTACTGTCACAATTTAGGTGAGGTTTATTCAATATATGATTTCGTTAAATATGCCGAAGAGGGGTTTACACAGTTACGAGAACTACACAACTAAGCCATTGGATGGATCAATTGGTAAAAATCTTATGCGGGTAGCCGAATTATTCCCCGAAGGGGAAGTTTTGTTTTGCGTTAAAAAAAATCACTTGTTAATGTATAAAGAACTTTGTGACCAAACGACAGAAATAACTAAAAGTCTCCATACATTGAGATCAAAACAAAAAAGAGGGTTCGAATTTCCGCACCCGAACATCGTATTAAATATTCTAACATCCTGATAAAATAATAAGTATGAAAAAATATCCTTATCAAATTACGTCAATGGCTCAATATGAGTCTGACTACAAAAAAAGTATTAACGATCCTGAAGGTTTTTGGGGAGAAGTGGCTGAAAATTTTGTATGGAGAAAAAAATGGGACAAAGTACTGGAATGGAATTTTAAAGACCCGAAGGTGGAATGGTTTAGAGGCGCCAAATTAAATATCACCGAAAATTGCCTCGATCGCCATCTGGAGGAACATGGTAACAACACGGCCATTATTTTTGAACCGAATGATAAAGACGAGCATTATCGTGCGCTTACCTATAAGGATTTATACCGCAAAGTTTGTCAGTTTTCACATGTATTGAAAAAAAATGGCGTAAAAAAAGGCGACCGGGTTATCATTTACATGGGCATGATTCCCGAATTGGCGATAGCCGTTCTTGCATGTGCCCGCGTGGGGGCTATCCACTCGGTTGTGTTTGGTGGTTTTTCAGCCCAGAGTATTGCCGATCGGTTAACAGATGCACAAGCGGAATTTATCATCACCTGTGACGGTGCTTTTCGTGGACAAAAAGACATTCCCCTTAAAAGTGTTATTGACGACGCACTGGTAGCATGCCCTTTTGTGAAACGGGTAATCGTGGCAACCCGCACACGTATTCCGGTGAGCATGATTAAGGGTCGTGACGTGTGGTGGGAAGATGAAATTAAAACAGTGGAAACACTTGGACTCCGTCATTTTGAGCCTGAAATAATGGACGCTGAGGACCCATTGTTTATCCTTTACACATCTGGTTCTACCGGAAAACCGAAAGGTGTGGTGCACACGGTCGGAGGTTATATGGTTTATACCAATTATACTTTTATAAATACTTTTCAATATCAACCAGGGGAAATATTTTTCTGTACGGCGGATATTGGTTGGATCACAGGCCATAGTTATATTGTGTATGGCCCGTTAAGTGCTGGCGCAACCACGGTAATATTTGAAGGAGTTCCAACCTGGCCAGACGCGGGACGCTTCTGGGAGATTGTTGAAAAACACAAAATTAATATTTTATACACAGCTCCAACAGCGATCCGGAGTCTGATCAATTTTGGCGACGAACCATTGAGGGGGAAAGATCTTTCCACTTTGCGTGTATTAGGGTCGGTTGGTGAACCCATCAACGAAGAGGCTTGGCATTGGTATGATACAAAAATTGGTAAAAATAACTGTCCGGTAGTTGACACCTGGTGGCAGACAGAAACAGGTGGAATTCTGATTACCAACCTGGCTGGGGTTACACCAGCAATTCCTTCCTGGGCTACATTGCCAATGCCGGGTATTTTGCCGTGTCTGGTTGATGAGAATGGAAAAGAAATTGAGGGAAATAATGTGAGTGGTAACTTATGCATCAAACAGCCCTGGCCATCTATCATACGAACGACCTACAAAGACCATGAACGATGCCGGCAAACCTATTTCGCCACTTACGAAAATATGTATTTTACCGGCGATGGTGCTATTCGCGATGAAAAAGGGAATTACAAAATTACTGGCCGGGTCGACGACGTATTGAATGTAAGTGGTCACCGCATTGGTACCGCTGAAGTTGAAAACGCCATTAACATGCATGCGGGTGTTGTTGAAAGTGCGGTAGTGGGGTTTCCACACGATCTGAAAGGACAGGGCATTTATGCCTTTGTTATTTACAACCGCGAATCGCAGGATAATAATTTGTCGCGGCACGACATCATGCAAACCGTTTCGAGGATTATTGGGCCGATAGCCAAGCCCGATAAAATCCAGTTTGTAAGTGGTTTACCTAAAACGCGCAGTGGAAAAATTATGCGGAGAATTCTTCGAAAAATTGCGGAAAATGATTTAGCGAACATTGGGGATGTATCCACCTTAATTGACCCGGCCGTTGTAGAAGAGATTAAAGCGGGTAAATTGTAATTCCGACAAATTTCGGCACACTTATTCAGATGGCGCAGGTTAATCTTTTTAAACTTCATCCCTGGCATTCCATTCCTATTGGTAACGGTTGTCCCGGACTCATTACCGCCTTTATAGAAATGGTGCCAGGTGATACCGTTAAATATGAAATAGACAAAATCACAGGTTACCGTAAAGTAGATCGTCCTCAAAAATTTTCAAATTACCTTCCGGCGCTTTACGGATTTGTTCCTCAAACTTATTGCGGTGAAAAAGTACGGGAATATGCGGAAACAAGATCGGGGAAAAAAGTCATGCGTGGTGATGGCGATCCGCTGGATATTTGTGTGCTTACCGAACGCAACATCACCAGTGGAGATATTATTCTGGAAGCGATTCCGATTGGAGGATTCCGCATGATAGATAATGGAGAGGCCGATGATAAAATTATTGCCGTGTTAAAGCAGGACGAAGTGTATGGTCGTATTAGCAGCGTTGAAAATTGTCCTTCGACGCTCATCAATCGCCTGAAACACTATTTTCTAACCTATAAGAACATGCCGGGGCAGGAAAACAAGGCTGTGGAAATTACACAGACTTATGGGGTGGAAGAGGCTCAGGAAGTGATCCTGCGAAGTATGGCGGATTACAACACAAAATTTAAATCGTACCTCACTGTTGGGGTTTAGGTTATAAAAAATGCATAATGAGTTGGTACCAGAACCATGTGGTAAAAAAAGAAAACAGAATACTGGCACCAATAATTAAATTGGTACCTTTTGGATTTAAATTGTAGGTGTCTGTCAGAATACTGAGTGATAAAAGCACGGGCATAGAAGCCTCAAATACTGCTATCTTTGCTACATTACCTTGAAATCCAAAGGCTAACAGGACACTCAGCACCAATGCCGGGGCAATAAAGAGTTTATAACTCAATAGAAATACAATCCGGTTTAAATCATCCCTCCATCCTTCAAAACTAAGCTGAAGTCCGATCGAGAATAGTGCGAGGGGCGCTACCGTGCCCGCTAAAGTCTGAAAGAAAGGTTCTATTGCTGAAAGATCTGTTTCTTTAGGAATAACCAGAGCGATGATGCAACCTAGGAGTGGGGGAAAAGTGAACAGCTTTTTTAGGACTTGTTTGGCGTTGGGACTAGCGAAGCCAGAAGAACGGACCGCGATGATAATTCCAAATACGGAGAACAAAATGAAAGTCATCTGGTCGCAAATAACAGCAATACTAATTTCTTTATCACTAAAATAAGCGAGAATAAGAGGAAAACCAACAAAAGATGTATTACTGAGCCCTGCCGATAACTGCATGGCGCCTTTTTCGGGTCTGGTTAATTTTAGAGTGGTGGCAAAGGCTTGTACAAAAATGATGCCCATTACAAAAATAAGTACGGGAGAGAGCGCGGGAATCAGAAGGTCATAGCTCCATTGAAGGTGAGGGAGGTATTTAAATGAAACTGCTGGAAGCGCGATATGAATGATCCAGGCATTTATTGTTTTATGAGCCTCCGGGGAAACCAGTTTCCGTTTTTTGAATAAAATTCCGATGCAAATGCAAAAAGCGATTAAAATAAAATTAGTCATTTCAAAAGGTTACTAATCCAATTTATGCATAGCTTCGCTAATTTGATCCTGCTCTGTTTGGTGAGCAATTACACTTGGCAGCGCCGCTCGTTCTTTACAATCGTTGATGCCACAACGTTCGCAGGTGGTATGCACAGTGCGTACCTGAATATTTAAATCATTTACAAATGGTACGCGTTGTTGCAATTCCCTGTCAATTAATAAACCCAGTGTTACACTAATAACTTTGTCCGATGTTTTAGATTGTGGTTTAGCGATGGTGATACACAAATAACGGTTATGTGTTTGCCAATACTGTGAAATTTGAGCTGAAACAATAGGATGCCGGTATTTTTTTGAACTGTTTTTCTGGTACACATCCTTCATAATACTTATGGCGAGCCAGCGTCGACAATAATGCTCTTGTAGGGCATTAGCATAAGGGTTGTGAAGGCGGGAGAGATGGAGTTCTTTTGTCATCTCATACGTTTCTTCTTTTACATTGCCTCTCATCCTTAAAAAGAAAAGCTGGTCGATCCCAAAATGTTTCGGAAGAATATTGGTTAGTCTTTGCATCAGCATTTCGGGCGTTACATCGTACCTCGAAATCAGGTCCAGTAGAACTTTCTCGTTCCATTTTTCTCCCGAAAGCATAATTTTTATGTCGTGTGTAAAGCTGTCTTCAGGTAACAATAACGCGTTGGAAAAATAGGACGCGTTAAAATTATTCAACAGGATCTCGAAGGATGAAAAATCCTGCAATACCGTTTCTTGGGGTCTGGGATTTAATTGTAATAACTGAAACGCCAGTTCTCTGGCGAGTAGAAATTTTTCCTGAGCAGCCGTTAACCCTTTATTTAAGTAAAACGTTTTTTTTGCCGGCGCATAGTAAGAGCGCAGCCGTTTTAAAACGTCTTTGGTACTTATCGCCTTACGGTCTACTTTCACATTGTACTCGGCCAGCAACAATTTTTCTAAACCTTCAACCGTCAGCACCAAGGTCTCTTTCAATTTTAGTTTTTCTCTGAATTTTTGCGCGGTAGTTTCAAGATCTTCAAAATAATTATTATGAATATCCTGATAACTGCGGAGGGCCGACATGTAAAAATCGCTTTTGCTAATCTGTAGACTTCTTCCAAGTTTGAGAATCGTGCTTATAAAAGCAGTCATTTTATCAGGGGCATCGGAAAAAAGGTCGATGAGGGCTGTTGGCTGTACACCCAGGTGTTCCCATGGAATCGCTTCCGCGAAATCAGAGTTGATCAGATCAATAATCGGTTGCAGGCGTTTATTGGCCGTTAATGAAACGAGATAATCATAATCCACACCCAGCGCTTTCGCCAATAAAATAATTTTATCGGCCTTGGGGTATTTTTTCCCGTTTTCGATGCTGTGCAGGTACGATACCGCAATGCCTGTAATTTCTGAGAGGTGTTGATAATTGAGACCCCGCTGTTGGCGAAGCGATTTGAGCTTTAATCCGAAAATAAGTCGAATACTCTCGTTGTCGGTTACCATAAAATTCTATTACAAAATTGCTCTTTTTAAAATCAGGAACGCGCCCTTTAAAAACGCAAAAAATTTAAATGAATAGCATCATTTTCCCAATTTTCTCAAAAATACGGTTTTTTAGAAAAAATACCTCTAAAAACGAAAAAAAACTATTTAGAGAAATTTTCTCTAATTGTTTTATTTTCTATATTTGTCGCAAAACAACTTCTTTTATGGAAAATTTATCATTACACGAAACAAAAAAGTCACTTCTTACACTTCCGGAAGGCATCGAAATGAAGGCCGTTGTCTCAGGTATTCACTCAGAAATATTAACTTTTGATGCGCTTCTATTTATAAAGTCCCTCCACCTAAAATTTAATTCGCAACGTCTTCTGCTCCTGGAGAAACGGAAAAAAGTTCAATCTGGAATTGACGAGGGGCAGTTACCACACTTTTTAAAAGACACCCAGTCCATTCGGGATAGTAAGTGGGAAGTTTCTCCTGTTCCGTTTGACCTGCAGGACCGGCGTGTTGAAATTACTGGTCCCGTGGAACGCAAGATGATCATCAACGCGTTAAACTCGGGGGCTAAAGTGTTTATGGCAGATTTTGAGGACAGTAATTCTCCGGATTGGAGTAATGTGGTGAATGGGCAAGTTAACTTAAGAGACGCTGTTAATAAAACAATTTCGTTCACCAATGAAAAAGGTAAACAATATGTTTTGAACCGGCAAACAGCCACGCTGATGGTGCGTCCGAGAGGATGGCACATGGAGGAAAGGCATGTGTTGGTTAATGGTGAAGCCGTGAGTGCGGGTTTATTTGATTTTGGACTTTATCTTTTTCACAATGCAAAAACCTTAATTGAAAAGAACAGCGGACCGTATTTTTATTTACCTAAGCTGGAAGATCATACCGAAGCCCGTTTGTGGAACGAGGTGTTTGTCTTTTCTCAACAATACCTCAAAATTCCGCAGGGCACAATAAAAGCGACGGTTTTGATTGAAACCATATTGGCCGCTTTTCAACTGAACGAAATTTTGTGGGAATTGCGTGAACATAGCGCGGGTCTTAATTGCGGACGTTGGGATTATATTTTTTCATTCATTAAAAAATTCAGAAATAGACCGGGTTATGTTTTTCCGGAAAGAGGACAAATTACCATGACCGTGCCTTTTATGCGCGCTTATACACAGTTAGTTGTACAAACCTGTCACAAGCGTAATATTCATGCCATAGGGGGTATGGCCGCGCAAATTCCTATTAAAGATAGCATGATTGAAAATCAAAGGGCACTCGATAAAGTTGCAGTTGATAAATTGAGAGAAGTAAAGGACGGACACGATGGCACCTGGGTAGCCCATCCGGGACTGGTTTCTACCGCCATGGATATTTTTAACCTGTACATGAAATCGTTTAACCAGATCGGGATAAAACGGAATGAAGATTTTTTATGTACAGAAGAAGATTTGTTGCGCTTACCGGAAGGCACTATTACGGAGGAAGGACTGAGGATGAACATCAATGTGGGTATTCTTTATATAGAAAGTTGGTTGAATGGAAACGGTGCGGCCGCTCTTTACAACCTGATGGAAGATGCTGCTACCGCCGAAATTTCGCGTACACAGGTTTGGCAATGGCTTAAATATAAAGCCATGCTTAACGATGGACGAATAATTACACCACAACTCTACGAGGAATTGAGAGACGAAGAGGTTGGTAAAATCAAAAAAATGGTGGGTGACGAAAAGTTCTCGGGAGGGAAGTTTGCAATGGCAATAGCTTTGTTTAACCGACTGGTCCTTCAGGAAAACTTCGAAGAGTTTTTAACTACATCTGCTTATTCATTAATAAACTAATATATCCACCCTTAACCCCAAACAGACATGAGCCAAGTAACTAAAAAAGACCAATTGAATGCCGAGTGGAATACCAATCCACGTTGGGCCGGCATTAACCGCCCTTATTCTGCTGATGAAGTGTTAAAGCTTCGCAGTAAGGTTGAAATTGAATACAGCATTGCCAGAAACGGTGCCGAAAAATTATGGAAACGATTAAACAGTCAACCATACGTGGCAGCCCTTGGTGCGCTTACCGGAAACCAGGCTGTACAGGAAGTGGCCGCAGGCCTCGAAGCCATTTATTTAAGCGGATGGCAGGTTGCAGCCGATGCTAACGTAACTGGACAAATGTATCCTGACCAGTCTTTGTATCCAGCCAATTCAGTACCGGAAGTTGTGAAAAAAATTAATAATGCGTTGCTCCGCTCAGAACAAATTGACAGCGTGGCGGGTGACAATTCTAAAGACTGGATGCAGCCAATAGTAGCCGACGCTGAAGCTGGTTTTGGTGGAAATTTAAATGCCTTTGAATTGATGAAATGGATGATTGAAGCCGGGGCGGCAGGTGTGCATTATGAAGACCAGCTTTCGAGTGCTAAAAAATGCGGACACTTGGGAGGCAAGGTGCTGGTGCCTACGCAGGAAGCCATCGGAAAACTTGTCGCAGCCCGATTGGCCGCTGATGTGTGTAATGTCCCTACTTTGTTAATAGCCAGAACGGATGCTGAAGCGGCAAACCTTATTACCAGTGACATCGATCCGCGCGACAGGCCATTTATTACGGGTGAAAGAACGGTAGAAGGATTTTATTATGTAAAAAACGGAGTGGATCAATGTATATCCCGTGGGTTGTCTTATGCGCCTTATTGCGATCTGCTTTGGATGGAAACCTCAAAACCTGATCTGGCGGTGGCAAGAGAATTCGCGGAAGCAATTCACAAAGAATTTCCCGGGAAATTATTGGCCTATAATTGTTCTCCTTCCTTTAACTGGGCTAAATATTTAAATGTAAACGAAATGGAAACATTTAGAGAGGAACTTGCCGCTTTAGGCTATAAATTTCAGTTTATCACTCTGGCAGGATTTCACGCGCTTAACACCTCTATGTTTGAATTGAGCAAAGCTTACAAAGCGAAAGGTATGGCAGGTTTCTCGGAGTTGCAACAAAGAGAATTCTCACTTCAGAACGAAGGTTTTAAAGCGGTTAAACACCAAAGTTTTGTGGGCACAGGTTATTTTGATTCGGTTCAAAATACAATTCAGTCGAGCGCTTCAACCATGGCCATGAAGGAAAGCACCGAAACACAACAATTCCATTAATTTGTTCTGTACGTATAACCTGATTTTGCCTACAGCCATTCAAACACTATATGCAAATAAAAATTTATGATAGTATTTCTGAGCGGGACTTAAATCGTTCGCTCATGGCGGATGTAATGGCGGCTATTAAACGTTTAAATATCAGCGCGGAAGTGATCATGGTGTCTAACCCTGAATTGTTAGGACTTCAGGATATGGCCCTTCTTCCTTCTGTGGCTGTAAATGGCACTTACAGAATCAGGGGCCGCTATCCTTATCCAAATGAACTGCTTTATATGCTGTTGGACGAAATAATATACGAGTCGGGTGAAAAGCCAAATTCAATTTTTAAAATAGCTATTCAATAATAATTTAAAAACAACGATCATGAAAAATTCAGGACTCATTCATTTGCAAAAAGAAATTCAACCTTTGAGGGATAAAATTATCAATCATCCCATTTATGAGGAAATAAGGACGATCGATGATCTGAAAATTTTTATGGAGCATCATGTATTCGCAGTGTGGGATTTTATGTCGGCCTTAAAAGTAATGCAGCAAAAGCTCACGTCCATACATATTCCATGGATTCCAAAAGGTAATGCCAATACCCGCTTTTTGATCAACAGCATAGTATTGGAAGAGGAGAGCGGGTTGGATCAGAATGGGAACCGAACCAGTCATTTTGAATTATACCTGGAGGCTATGAAGCAAGCGGGTTGTAACATGATACCAGTATTAACACTTCTTGAAAAATTAAAAGAAGGCAAATCATTCAGTTCATCCCTTTATGCGAGTAATATTTTGGAGTCAGCGGAAAAGTTTATAAGAAATACGGTAGAAACATCTATTCTTGGCGATAAAATCCATTTGCAGGCGGCGGTGTTTACTTTTGGTCGCCGTAACCTTTTGCCCGACATGTTTATTAATTTTGTAAATGAGTTGGGATTGAATAATCCAAACATCAGTATTTTTAAGTTTTACATCGAGTTACATGCCGGAAAAAAAAGGACTGATCTTTCCAATCTGGCGGTTGAGATGACTACCGAACTGTGTGGAAATGACGAACAAAAATGGACAGAAGCTACTTACGCGGTGAAGCGGTCGTTATATGCGCGGTTGGAATTGTGGGATTCTATATTGGAAACGTTAAGGGTAGGAGTTAGCAAATCTGCATGAGATAAAAAAAACGGTCAGAAGTACTCGCATTAAGCTGGTGCAATAGGATTAGGCGGTTTTGAATCCTGCAAGAGAAATTTCAATGTTATTTTATGTGTTTTTTCGGACTCTGTTTTTTCTGGAAGGAGCGCAAGGTTATTGTAAAACAGGAGGCTGTTTTCGGAGCCATAAGCAGATAAACGATGGGTTTCCGATCCGGAGAAAATGTTTTCGAATAAAACGGCTATTTTTTCGAATTTCTTTTTGTGGATTTTTTTTTCGGTCATCTTATTGTAAATGATGCAACAGTGTTTATTGGACATTCTTCGTAAATTTATGAGGTACTCTTCCGTTGTAAATTGGTCTGGCACATTCTCATCCACAAAAAGGTCTGAGATAATGAGATCGTATTTTTCCTCTGCTGCACTGGCGAAGCTAAATGCGTCGTCATGTATTATTTTTAGTAACCTGTTTTTCCTGACGTCAAAATATTTTTCGGCGAGTTCAATCACTACCGGATCTTTTTCTACGGCGGTGATGTGACATTCTTTCGGGTATTTTTCACGCAGTAACGAAATAATGCTTCCGGCGCCCATGCCTAGTATTAGTACATTTTTGAGTTCAAATTTTCCAAGATCTATTTTTTTGAAAAATGTTTCAAAAATAATATGCACTCCTCCAAAAGAGTAATTAACCGTTGCGCTGTTTAGTACATATTTTCCTCTGGATCTTCTGATTTCAAGATAGGGTGTTACATTTCCTTTCCTGGCTTCAACCAGCTGGGGATATAGAAAACTGACAAGGTTTTTGATGATTTTCATTAGTTGCTTACTAAAAGAAAAAATCTTTATCATTTATCGGAATTGGTTTTTGTTAATAATGAATGATCTGGCTTTTTTTTCGATTCTGGTTTTTTCCCAACATTTGAGAAGACCATTTTTATGAGTGCTTATCAATCGATAACATTCCGGAATTTGATTGATATCCGCGTAATAGGTTGCAATGCGTGTGCCTTGGGGTAATAGGGCAAATTGGGCACGCACATAATTTGAGTAGATCACATACTTTTGAGGAGTTACTTCTATCGAATGGTCCAGCCGAAGACGTTTAGTGGCATGTTCTTCAAACGGATTGAAGAAATAAAAGCCGTGATAAAGACTAAAATCAACGTTCACGATATCGTTGTGACTAAACGCTACGTTTTTGAACGTGTATTGAGTGGTTAATGTTTCACACAGGTCAATGAAGTGTTTTCTATAATCCACTCCTGTGTAATGCGCATCGGTATGAGAACCTGCTACAAAACAAAATTTGCCGACGCCGCACCCAATATCCAGTATTTTTTGGTTAGGGTTAGCGGCCAAAAATTCAGAGGCCAGAATAGCTATTTCAATTTCCGTAAAATGAAGTTTAGACAACTGTCTTACATGGGAAGGGTATATCTGATCAAAATCTTCATCCTTTAAGGAATTGTATGGTTTTAACAATTCAGCAACCTTCATTAATCCATAGTTTTAATGCGCCGTCGGTTGTTTCTTTGATTTTTTTAAATGATCCCGGGATTTCAAATGCGTTCCCATGGAAAGTTACCAGAGGCGTTCCAGGTCTGGTTTTAGCCAATTGGTTTTCGGTATATTTCAGATAATGGCGGTAATGGGAACCTGAGAGTTCAACCTCACCATTCAGGCGTTTTGAAGAAATCAGATTTTCGTAAAATGGATTGTATAAATAAAAGGCATCAAAATCTGAGAAATCGACATCAAGTACGTCTGTATGTGACACAGTGGCGTTTTCAATTTTAAAGTGTGTAATAAGTTCGTTAGCCAGTTGCGCCAGACTTGGCCTGTATTCTACACCATAAAAATGACTGGCTGAATTTTTCGCACCAACTATGCAAAATTTGCCCACGCCAGCACCGATGTCAAGTATTTTTTTTTCGCCGTTTTCAGTTAACCACTGTGCCGCGGTTTTGGCAATATGAATGGGGGTAAAGTAAAGCCGGGATGCTTTCTGCAAATATTCAGGCAATAGTCGGGCAAAGGTATCTTCTGTCAAGGTGTTAAGGTTTTCGGGTTAAGCGCCAATTAGTTCTTTGTATTGCTGTGAATTCAGTAAGTGTTCCTTTTCATTTTTGCGTGTTATATTAATTTTAACCAACCAGCCATCACCATAGGGGTCTTTATTAATTAACTCAGGCTGTGCGAGTACTTTTTGATTTACTTCTATGACCTTCCCTGTCATTGGCATAAAAAGGTCTGAAACCGTTTTAACTGCTTCAATGGTTCCGAAAACTTTTTCGCGTTCAACAATTTCGTCCAGCGAAGAAATGTCTAGGTAAACAATATCTCCCAGTTCTTTTTGCGCGAAATCTGTGATACCAATGACGGCTATTTCTTCATTAATAAGAATCCATTCATGATCTCTTGTATACAATAGTTCTTCCGGATAGGTCATATATTTTGTTTGTTTTAATTTGATTTAGCGATATAAACCAGTTGTTCCCTCGTGAACAAAGCCACGTAGGAAACACTGGTAAACGTGTGTGTGGAAACTTTAAAAATCAGTTTGGTATTCGATTTATTTTTGCAGAGTTCTTCCTTTATTGGAGATCCGAGGACTGAGATCACTTCCTGTTTGGTCATCCCTTTTTTTAAACGGATCAGTTCTCCTTTTCTGGGATCAATGATATATTGATTAATTACTTTTTCCATAAGTATGAGCCGGTTGCTGAGCGGTTAACTTTTGTTATTTTGGCAGCACATACATTTGCCGTACTCTTTAATTTTTTTGTACGTAGGATGTTCATTGTTGAATAAAAGATTTACTGGCGTATTTACCCCTTTCAAGATTTCCTTTAATCTCTGTAAAAACATCTACCGTCTTTTTTACCTGACTACTCGTGTGCACAGCTGTTGGGATAAGTCGAAGCAGGATGATTCCCTTAGGAACCACAGGATAGACAACCATTGAACAGAATACACCATAATTTTCACGCAGATCTTTCACCAGTTCAGTAGCTTCCGGAATAGTGCCGTTGAGATAAATAGGTGTTACGGGTGATTCGGTGTTCCCAATATTTAATCCCGCCGACCGCAGACCATTCTGAAGTTCTAATGTAATTTTCCAAAGATTTTTCCTGTATTCATCTGACCGCCTGATCAACTCCAATCTCTTAAGTAACCCATATACTATTGGCATGGGCAGAGATTTGGCGAAGATCTGGGAGCGCATGTTATACCGTAGGTATTCAATGACATTTTTATTTCCTGAAACGAAGGCACCAATTGCGGCAAACGCTTTTGCAAACGTCGCGAAATACAGGTCTATCTCTTTTTGGACATCCTGTTCCTCTCCGGTTCCGCCACCATTGTTGCCCATTACGCCAATTCCGTGGGCGTCGTCTACTAAAAAAGTGAAGTCAAATTTTTTCTTTAATGCGGCAATTTCTTTTAATTTACCCATGTCTCCGCGCATCCCAAACACCCCTTCGGTAATTACCAGAATTCCACCACCGCTGGTTTCAGTCACGTGTTGCGCATGTAAAAGTTGTCGCTCCAGGTTTTCAATATTGTTGTGCTCGTAGACAAACCTTTTTCCCGCGTGAAGCCTTAATCCATCAATAATACAGGCGTGTGCTTCCGAATCGTAAACAATGACGTCATGCCGGTCTACCAGGCAGTCAATAATGGAAACCATGCCTTGGTAACCGTAATTAAGCAGAGCAGAGTCTTCCTTTTTTACAAAAATGGAAAGTTCCGCTTCCAGTCGTTCGTGCAGGTTGGTATTGCCGGTCATCATTCTGGCTCCCATCGGATAAGCAAGTCCGTATAAAGAAACTCCTGTATCGTCCGCCTGTCTTACATCCGTGTGGCTAGCTAATCCCAGGTAATTGTTCAGGCTCCATACCAGAAGCTCCTTTCCGTGGAACAGCATTTTTGGTCCGATCTCACCTGAGAGTTTTGGAAAAGTATAATATCCGTGGGCATAATGCGCGTGGTCGCCAAGGGGACCCCGTTTCAGATTTATTTTTTTAAGAATATTCATTTAAAAATGGTTGAAGCAAAAGTATGGGCTAAAAAAAGTCTTTCCTTTGACAACAGCGGTTGTTGTTATGTGATTTTAAAGCGGGTTATAATGTGATTTTAGTCACATTTAGGTTTTTAGCCCCAATACAAGTAACTTCATACACTTTAAAGAGTGTTTTATAGCGATGCAGAGTATTGATTTTCCTTTTGATAAGTATAGTTTTAACAGCGATTCAATATTCGATGATCTGCCTACGGAAGATACCGTTTTACTGGGCAGAAACATGGTTACCCATAATTATAAAAAGGGAGAGATTTTATTCCGGGAGGGAAGTTATCCCACAGGGATTTATTATATCAAGAAAGGCAAAGTAAAAAAATACAAATCCGATAAAGATGGTCGGGAGCAAATATTTTATGTGTGTAAGAGTGGGGAGTTGTTGGGTTATCATGCATTATTGAGTGAGGAAAATTATACCGACAGTTCCTGCACTCTGGAAGAGGCCACCATTTCTTTCATTCCGAAAGATGATTTTTTGCAAGCGGTCAGATCGTCCGCGCTATTGTCCAATCGGTTGCTTAAATGTATGAGCCATGAGTTCGGTGTTTTGGTTAATGGCATTACCATTTTTGCGCAAAAAACGGTTCGTGAACGGTTGGCTCTGAGTTTGTTGATTTTAAGAAACAAATATAAAAAGGAAGATCAGGAGGGAAAACCCGTAGAATTGACTCTATCCAGAGAAGATTTGGCTAAAATGGTTGGAACAGCCCGTGAAACTTTAACCCGCTTGCTGCATGATTTCAAAGAAGAAGATTTAATTGAAACCCAGGGGCGGAAAATCATTCTTAAAAAGCCGTTGGTGCTGTCGAAAATTGCTGATCTATATTAACAAGACTTTACAGGAAACCTGTTATGCATGATTTGCTTTCAAATTGTATCTTTGACTTATTGGTAATAGTAAATTATACTGATGATATCTGAATTAATAAGTTTACTAACAGCAAATTTCAGTTTTTGAATCAATTCTAAACGATGAAAAGTGTTAAAACAACCTGAATTTTACCGTGGGCGTTAAAAAAAAAAGGTAAAACACTGATAATGAGCGGAATGAGTTGTTTGAATGAACACAGTCCGTTCTAACCCACTGGAAACTATTCCTAAATTACTCTTCTCCTACATATCTCCTACACTATCCTCGCTTTATCCTCGCTTTATCCTCGCTTTATCTTCGCTTTATCTCTACACCATTTTCGCTGTATCGTCCTGAAAAATTTGACAGTGTGTGTCATACTGATTTAAGTTTACAGCTTATGTTGTGTTAAAAGTCACCCCTAAAACTGATTTTGGTCAGGTTTGGCACCCGATAGATGCGGCAACTTTGTTAATATGTTAAAAGGTGTTTTTATAGGTTGCTTATTTCTGGTGGTTTCCTGTAAGTCAAAAATAGAAAAAACAAAACCAGCTCTTAAGTCCATTACCGAATCGGTTTACGCCTCTGGCATTATTAAGAGTAAAGACCAGTACCAGGCTTTTGTGTCGGTTAATGGCATCATCAAAGAGGTATTTGTTAAGGAAGGGGATGCGGTTAAAAAAGGGACCCCCATTTTATCCATCTCTAACGAAACACAACGTTTAAACAAAGAAAATGCTGAATTAGCGCGTGCTTACGCGAGTATTGATGCCAATAAGGGCAAATTGGATGAGGCGCTGCTGTTTGTTCAGCTTTCGAAGAATAAAATGAAGAATGATTCCTTAATGTATGTAAGGCAACAGAATTTATGGAAACAACAGGTGGGTACCCGGGCGGAATTGGAACAAAAAGAATTGGCGTATGAAAATTCGAAGAATAGTTATTTTTCGGCGAAAATTAAATACGCCGATCTAAAACGTCAACTCGACTTCTCTTCCAATCAATCACAAAAAAACCTCTCCATTTCGCAGCGGCTTGAACAGGACTACACTTTGACCAGTGAAATAGACGGTGTGGTATATAGTTTGCTGAAATCCCGGGGTGAAATTGTGAGTCCACAAGTTCCTATTGCGGTAATAGGCAGCGCAAAAGAATTTCTGCTTGAATTACAGGTGGACGAATATGATATTCTTAAGATAAAAAAAGGACAAAAGGTGCTCGTAAGAATGGATAGTTATAAAGATCAGGTGTTTGAAGCCCGGGTGAGTCATATCGATCCGTTTATGAATGAGCGGAGCCGGACGTTTTTGGTGGAGGCTATTTTTGATAAACAACCGTCGCCACTTTACCCGAACATTACTTTTGAAGCGAATATTGTTTTAAACACAAAAAAGAACGCGTTACTGGTACCAAGAAATTATCTGGTTAATGATTCATTTGTGGTGAAAGTGGATGGCTCGAGAGTTCCTGTAAAAACTGGAATGAAAGATTATCAGCAGGTGGAGATTCTTTCGGGGATCGGTATCACTGATGAATTACAAAAACCTTCGGAATGAAATTAAACCTCATTGCAGATATTTCGGCGTCCCTTTTACTTGCGCGTTGGAAACAAACGCTGATTGCGGCTATTGGGGTCACGTTTAGTATTACCATGTTTATTGGCTTGTTAAGTTTTATGTCGGGATTAAACAAGTTGTTGGATGGCCTCATCATTAATCGCACCGCGCACGTAAGGCTTTACAATGAAATTAAACCTTCCGAAAACCAACCGGTGGCTATGTCGCCTTTGTATAAGGAATCCTATAATTTTATCAGTTCAATAAAACCTAAGAACGAACGCCAGAAAATTTATAATAATGGAACGATACTTTCCACACTTAAAAAGGATCCGCGTGTACTGGGGGTAGCTCCAAAAATAACCATGCAGGTATTTTATAATGTAGGCGATGTGGATTTGAATGGGTTAATAAATGGAATTGATGTGGAAGCCGAGAATAAATTATTTCAGTTTAACGACTATGTCGTGGCGGGTCGATACATGGATTTGAAAAATACCGCTAACAGTATTATTCTTGGAAAGGCGGCTGCCGAAAAAATGCTCGTTAGTATTGGAGATGTCATTCAGATAACAACGGTAAGGGGTGAACGGGTGCTGCTCAAAGTAGTTGGGTATTTTCAATCGGGACTTCAGGAAGTAGATAAGGTGCAAAGTTATTGTTCAATTGCAACCACCCAAAAATTACTCGGAGAAACCAATAGTTACATCACCGATATTCAGGTAAAACTCAAAGACATTACTCAGGCGCCCCAAATAGCGAAAGAGTATCACAACTTGTTTGGAGTTGAAGCCATGGATATACAAACCGCGAACGCCCAATTTGAAACGGGAAGTTTTATAAGGTCGCTCATTTCTTACGCGGTGGGAATTACCTTGTTGATTGTAGCGGGTTTTGGGATTTATAATATTCTCAACATGATGATTTATGAGAAAATGGATAGCATCGCGATTTTAAAAGCCACCGGTTTTTCGGGGAAGGATGTGAACAGGGTGTTTATCACCATTGCCCTTACCATTGGCCTTTTTGGAGGTATTTTGGGACTATTGTTTGGCTTTGGCCTGTCAGCAATTATCGATCACATTCCGTTTAATACCGCGGCTATACCCACCGTAAAAACATACCCCATCGACTATGACCTCAAGTATTATTTAATTGGCGGTTTGTTTTCCGTTATTACCACTTATTTTGCGGGATATTTTCCGGCGCGCAAAGCGAGTAAAATTGATCCGGTGATCATTATCAGAGGGAAGTAACCATGGACGAAAAAATACTGGAGGCCTCCTCCATTTCAAAATATTTTCATGATCCGGTCACTACCCAAGTGCTCAAGGAGGTGACCTTTAGCGTTAACAAAGGAGAGTTTGTTTCGGTGATTGGTAAATCGGGTTGCGGAAAGTCCACCTTACTCTACATACTTTCTACAATGGATACTGATTACGAAGGAAACCTGTCGATATGTAACGAGAGTATGAAAAATAAAAAGGAAAGTGATCTGGCAAAAATAAGGAATGAAAAAATTGGCTTTGTTTTTCAGTTTCATTACCTGCTCAACGAATTTTCTGTTTTAAAAAATGTGATGTTGCCGGGACTTAAACTCGGAAAATTTAAGGAACAGGAAATAGAACACCAGGCTTACGAAAAATTAAAAATTCTTGGAATTGGTGACGAAGCGCTAAAAAAGCCAAATCAATTGTCGGGCGGGCAAAAACAGCGGGTGGCAATTGCCAGAGCGCTGATCAACGAACCGGTTATTATTATGGGGGACGAACCAACCGGTAACCTGGATAAAAAAAATAGTGAGGTGGTGTTTAATATTTTTTTGGAACTTGCGCAAACCTATAATCAATCACTGTTAATTGTTACGCACGACAATGAATTCGCCTTACGTACCAAACGTATCATCGAAATGGAAGATGGGAGGATCATCCGGCAATAATGTAAG
>Ga0075163_10001873_pt1 | contig 28441 bp, 33 predicted proteins | sample JI1023141ADNA_FD_71478 | JGI IMG/M metagenome (GOLD analysis project Ga0075163, IMG submission 71478) | Wastewater effluent complex algal communities from Wisconsin, to seasonally profile nutrient transformation and Carbon sequestration -... | ecosystem: Engineered > WWTP > Effluent > Algae...
TTTTTTTTTTTTTTTTTTTTTTTTTTTTTTTTTTTCCTCTCTCCCTTTCTGACTCAACAACAGTCTACATGCAATACCACGCGCTTGCAAACGTCGACTCCAGTGTCCCGAACATGGATTTCGATGTAATGAGGGACACGTTGGAAGAAGTAGACAATCGCGCCTACTTCGACTTTCTACACTGCACTCCAGACGAGGACCGCAACAGGGACGGCCTGATGGCTTATTTGCAGAACGAGGAGCCTGCGCTCTTCTACTGCTTTGAAAATATCACAGAGGCTTACCAAAATGCCTACTACTCGGTGCTGAGACAAAGAAATGCGTTGCTTGACTCATACCGGCTCTTTCGGACTGCCCAGAACACGCTTTATGACGCCGAAAACATCAAGCTCGTCGACAAAGTTGAAGAACAAGTCGCTGCTGAAAAACCGGCAGAGGGAAAAAAAAGGCGCCCAAAAAAAAATCCAGATGAAGAAGTAAGAGAAAAGGCACAAGCTCTCGAGACGGTTAAGCGCGCCAAGACGTTGCTGAAGACGCCGGAAAACGATTTTCTTTCACAGGAAAAATTTTCTACCGACTTTCCTTTTCACCAGTTTGTTCAAGTCGTCAAGAAGGGAAAAAATCGAGTGAACCTCAGAGAACTCAACGAAAACAGTGGATGGGAGACCATTTATCACGTCAATGGTGCCTGGCAGGCTGAGCAGCTCGTGGAGAAGCTCAAAGGTCTTGGCAAAAAATGCATAACAATCAAAAGAATTCGGAGCGGAATGGACCAAGAAGTTTTCAGCTACAAAGTTTTATGTTCGAAGTAAAATTAACTTCTTCTCGGCATCAACTTGTTCATCGTTGGCTGAACATACACAAGCCAAGTCAACCCTGCCCCGACCGCACCAGCAACAAGAGCAGGCTGCAACGGCACGCCAAAAAACAGATGACGAACGGCCACATTCGCCGCTGCTCCAACGACAAGCGCTGACCCGATTCCTTCATACATGTCTTGTGCGGTGTGCTTCAGTTTTCCTTTGTTTGCAGCAGCATCTCTGTTCAAAAAGTAGAGAATCGAGCCCGCCCCCAAAACTTGGCCAGTTACAAGTGCACCGACAGCTGAAGCACTTGCATTTGCCAACAAGATACCAGGATCAGCAATTTCCTGACCGTAAAACATGTCAGTTGCTGCATTTCCGATGAACTGTGTCGCAAATAGCGAAGTTGATGTCCAGAGTCCCTCCATTTCAAAAAGTTTTTTCATTTTTTATTTGCGTTTCAACAGAAAGTTTCAAAAACGATCTTCAATTTGACTCAGGGACCGTCGCCTCGGCAACCGGGACATCAGCAGGCAAAAGTCCGTTCTTCTTGCACCACTTCTGCATCTTTTCATGAAACTCCTCGGGAATGACAATACCGTGCTTTGCTGCCTCTTTTTGCAGTCTGTCAAAAGCAACGGGCATCAACTCGTCCAGGGTCTTCTGAACTTTCTGGCCTCTAGTTCGCTTGCAGCGCATACATCCAACCTGAATCGTATCGGACATTTTTGAATAAATTCTTGATCCGCCAAAAGAGAAAAAACATCCTTTCGCGTCTTGTTATATGTTAAATTTGTTTCCAAATCATCAGCTCCTTGCCAACTGGAAGAAGCATGGTCAAACCCTGCCTTTTTCGCCAGCCGCAAAGTTGTCCAGCTGGGGGTGTCAACACCCAAACGTGGTCCTCTACATTTTCCTTAATCTGAAATTCTTCCTTCTTGAAAGAGCTAATTAATGTCTTCTTCTCTGCCATCTTTGCTTCTCTTGGGATTAACATGAGAAAAATTGACATCCGACAAATGTCGTTTTTTCTAAAATCGGGAATAAGAACAGAGACTTAAAATGTCGCAGTCTGATGAAATTCTTATCGCGTCCGTCGAGTCGCTTAACGTTTCCGAACAGGAGGAAGAGCTTGAAAAAATCGCTGAAGCCGAGGAGGAGTTTGACCCTGAGATGCCTGAGCTTGAGACGCTCGCCGACAAGGCGCGAGACGAAGAAGACGAAGCTGAGGCTGACGCTCGAGACCTGGGCTCGGAGGATTCGACCAGCGAGTCTGATGATGCCGATAAGTCGGATGACTCGATTGTGAACGACGAGATCGAGTATGAGTGCCCCGATCACACTTTTTGCGTGGAGTATGCGCAGGAGGTCGACGCTTTTCTGCTTCGCACGCTGAAGCCCGTTTCCGAGAGCAAGCGCGAGCGCTGCGCGGCGCTGGCCGAGGTTCTGTGCGACCACTATCGCAAGCAGTGAATAAATGAATTTATTCAGTAATCTTGGCCACACTCGCAGCCAGATTTTCGCCTTCCTTTTCAGCGACAGCCTCCTTTCTCGACTCCTCCTTCAGTGCGTTCACTTCTGCGATTTGAGCGTCTCTTTTGGCCATGAATTCTTCTTGGCGCCTCTTTTCTTCTTGCTGAATCAAATACATCGCCTCTTCCATTGCTTGCTTCCGAATCTGCTCCGGTTGAAAACGACAAACAACGAGCTCCTCCTCGATTTCGGCTTCGTCTGCCTTGGTAAGCTTGCGCGATTTTCCCTTCTTGTGCGACAACTTGTCGCGGCGCAAATACGTGCGCATTCGGCTTTCCAGCACAAGGCTGAACTTCGGTGGTTGGACCTTCTGTGCCTGGACTTCGGTAGCTGAACCCTCCATTTTAAAACAAAAATTGATTTAATCAAATCATGGCGCCAAAAACAAATGCCGGCAGCACCGAAAACGCCCACGCAGGAAACCAAGTAGCAGCCTCGTCTCCCTTTGCGGTCACTTTCCAAGGCAGCGGCTTTCCGGTCACCGGGTCGAACGCAAAACCCGGTTTCATAGTGTAAGCAATTGCGTAGCCAAGAGCAGCCCCGACCGCAGCACGCTTCAGCGGCGCAGTTTCTCCTTGCATCATCCCAATTGCATCAAAAAATTCCTCTGCGGGATCAAGGATAGCGTGATCCAATCGTGAAAGTGTCCCATCAGTTGCTTGTTTAAGTGGAGTCGACATTGAACCCTTTTCTCAGCTAAAAAATTATTTTTATCACAAAATGTTGTCGAAAAAGCCAGCACCGCCATCTCCAGCAGGTTGAGCGGCTCCTTCACTCGGTCCAAAAAGTGATCCTCGCAACACAGTGTCGTAAAAGTTGCTGTATCTGTTGTTGTTTTCAACCTTGATCCCGAATCCACCGGGAATTCCGCCTCCTCCTCCGCTTATGTCTGTCCCCGGAGAAAACGGGTTGTTCGGACCTTCCATGTTCTTCGTGCGCACCTTGTCGGACTTGTATCGCCACGGATTCATCAGCCCGTTTCGAAAACGTTTCTGTTCTCCGGACATATCGACTTTGCCTCCTTCGACGCCAGCTCCAATTTTGTCCCAGTCACGATCAAGCTTGATCAATCCTTGTTGCAATCCCCAGTAAAGAACGAGGTCCTTGTGGTTCTTGGGGCCGCGCATCATGAGCAAATGCACACGCAGCGCAAACTTTGCTCTGTCAACCAAAGTTTGTTCGCGGACATCGTGATACTCAGGATACGTCTCTTGCAGCCATTGACGAGTCACAACGTCATTGGTGTTGAAGTTTTCTCCCACCCATCTGTCAAAGTTGAACTTGGCTTCCGTCTCTCGCTTTTTTGTCAGCCATTGCAAATCTTCATCGGTGACCGTGACAATTCCATACTTGGTCATTCCCGTGCGCTGTCCGTTTTCAACAAGGTCCATCTTGACTCGCATCATCTCGTCCTTCGGGTCAAAGGCCTCGAAGCCACGGCGCGGATATTGCATTGTCATGTTTCCTCCTTTTCTTGGGTCTTGAGGTCCCTGACTGGTGTAAATGCCCGACCGGGCTTCCTTGTCATATTTTTCCACTTTTCGAGCGAGAGACATTTTGGGCCCTCTCAGAAAAAAAATATTTTAATTTTCAAACCACATCTCAAATTCGTAAGCGCGTCTTTCTCTGTCGGCTGGTCCAACTGAATGTCTTGTCATCGGATACCAACACTGGACAAATTGTTTCAGCCTTTCGATTGGTTTCTTCTTGTCCTTTTTGCCGTTAGTGTTGCACATTTTTGTAAACAGCGAATAAGCAGTTTCAGTCAAGGGACCAGCTGAAAATTCTTTGTCAATCGGCGCGGTTGTTCCGATGCGCGTTAACTTTGCCAAAAGAAACCGTTGAGCGTAATTCTGTCTCAGTTTCACTTCGATTTCTATTAAATCGGACTCTTTCGTCTTCCACAAAGGAAGAATAAAAATCGAATCAAAGCCAGCAAGTTCTTCACTGCTCGCTTCTATAATACAGTAACTAAATAAACAAAGCTCTCCAAATGTCGCGGGCATGTGCACAAGACTGACACGTCCATCTGGATTGCAGACTTTTGCCAGACTGTAAAATGGCACATTTAACCACGATCTTTCGAACGGATTAACTGCGCACAAAGCTTCTTCCCATAAATACAGGACATTTCCTGTGCCAAATACTTCGCTTCGTAAAACTTGAAGCCATTTTGAAGTTGGCGCCGGCACGGGAAATCCGTGATCCAGGAGTCGTTCACGCATGATCGGTGGCGCCAAGAATGCGACATATCTTCGTAAGTTCTGAAAATAACGAAGTTGCTGACACGTGCCAGCCAGAGCGAGCAAAGTTCGGAAAGCAAGGAAACGATCCGAGTAATGGCCAAAAAAAAGCCACGGAAACACGAGTTCAAACAACTTCTTGTCAAGATTGACAATGAGTCTTTCACCTTCTTGAAATTTGCGCTTTTTTATAGGCCCTTCCATTTTCACGTGCAATCCAAAACTTTCCTTTTTTTCTGCTCCACTTGCCAATCTTTTCCAAGCCACGGCTGCGACTCGATCGCACCAAACATGGCCAGCAGATAGGCGTCCGCGAGGTCGTCTTTTTTGCCCTTCTTCACTGGCAAAATGGCGTGTTCAGACACGAGGTCGACCGCGGCTTTTTTTTTCGCGCTCCTTTTTTCTGGCAATCTGAAAAATGCTCGAATTGTGTTGGGGTGAACTTCTCTCGTTTTTTCGAAGTAAAGAAAACGAACACAGTGATTGACAGCCTGATATTTCATCGTCATCTGTCTTTCAAGGATAATTTCGTCTGCTTCTGTCAAAAGCTGTTTGATGACAGGATCATTGATCCACGCATAAACAGCGTGCACAAGTTTTTCTTCTGTGAATTCTCCCTTAAAAAGTGCCTTGTTTACCCAGTAATAGGGTCGCGCGGTCTCGTTTGTTGCTATGCCACACACAGCAAAATTGACATAACCGGCGTCTATGCCGACGATTTTTCTCAAGGCCATCTTTTGGCCAAAAAAAGACTGATTTTTATTTTCTGATCAATGGCTTCGGTTGCTTCCGTCGGTCAACTTGCGCCTCTTGCTTTGGCTGCCGGAATTGCTTACGCGATTGCAAATCACGGGGCACAAAAACCCAACACTGTTCCAGACACCCCAGTTGACGAAACAACTCGCCTTTTTCGTCAAGCAGAAGCGGACATGGGAGCATGGGGCGCAAGTGCCGCTTTTTGGCAGTCTTCCCACAATCGCCTTCAAAACATGGGAGCTGCACAGAATCTTGATTTGTCTCTGAAGCCTTCGGAACGAGCTGCCAACCTGGCACATTTGAACTGGGAGCACGCAGAAGTTGCAAAGTTTGACACCATGGAAAGCATGCTGACCTTTGACACTCGGCAGGGACAGTTGAGGATGAACAAAAGAAATCCTATTCCGGCAACTCTCAGCGAAGATCTCGCAAATCCTTCTGACCCCAGTCGAGTTGCGCGCTTTGACACATGGCACGAAATGCCAAATTGGGCCAATCCCGCTCAGGTCCGCCAGGCAGAAGCGCTCCTCGAGTCAGACACCGACCCCGAAAACCGCATGAGACGTCATTACGGCGTCGATCTTTTCAATCGCGCTCCCGGACAGAGTTTTCGTTACGGAACGACAAATTGAAATAAAAAATTTTAATTTTTTTCCGAATCAAAGGGTCAATTTTTTAAGATGGCTGATCCCACGGCAAGAATCAACGCGAATAAGGGAGGCATTGCACCCCTGATCACCACGGAGGTCTCGATTTTTGAGCCTACTCCCTACGAAGCCTACAACATTTTTGCCGTCGACGACTCTGCTGAGACTGAGTTCATCGGCCAACCCGCGAACTGGGGAGAAATTTGCCGTTTTCCGTTGCGCAAGCGAGGAGGACGTGTCGGGCGAACTTACGTTGACTTGACGGTCAATGTTCCGGTCACTCCGGCGATTGGAGTTGTCACTGCTGCTTGGGTGGACGATTTGGGTGCCAACATGATTGAAGAAGTCAAGGTCAAGTATTCTTCCAAGGATGTCCACGTCTACCGCGGAGAAGCGCTCAAGTTTTACCAACGAATCATGGATCACGACATCACCAAGGAGCACTACAACGGAAACCAGAACGCTGGGCTTTCGGGCGTGACGGGCGAGAAGCTGCGTTCCAACACGCAAGTGCCCAACAGCTACCAGGGATTTTTGACAGCTGGTTCATTTCCGCTGAGAATCAACTTGGATTGGCTGTGGTGGACCAAGGAGGACGAGAACGCGCTGGCCACTGAAGCGCTTGCTTCGGAAATCATCGTGGAAATCAAGTTTCGCAGACTCGAGGAGCTCATCTACGCGCGTGCTATCGGAACCACGAATCCCCTTGACCCCTTTGCCGCAATTGCTCGCCCGACCATCCAGGACGCGACACTGAAGCACGAGTTGATTTTCACCCCCAAGGTGGAAGCCTCCAAGCATTTGTCTCGCTACGAGAATCGCCGCGGTCTCATGTTCAAGGTTCTTGATTTTGAGGAGCAGCTGAACAACTTCGTCGCTCGTCCTGCTGCAGGCCAGACGCAAGTTGTCAAGATTCCCTTGACCAACTTTCGGTTGGATTCGCAGTTCATGTTTTTTGTGGTGCGCGATGCTCGCATCAACACTGCGTGGGGCCTTGATCGCGCTTCATCTGACAACACTTGGTCAAACGTGATGTCTGGTTTGGCTGCTGCCGACACTTCTGTGTTGGCTCTGAACAACAACCAGTCTGGCGCGCTCAACGCCATATCTCGTTTTCGAATCACCGCCAACGGTTCCGTGCTTCTGGATTGGATGGAGGAGTTTGAGAACAGAGGAATCATGCGCAACAAGTATTTTCCTGGAAGTCAGATCAGCGGAGCCGTTTATTTCGCCCCTTTTGCAAAGAAGCTGCGCGACGCCAAGAACTGCGCTGGATACCAAAATTTCAGCAACCTCGGATCGGTCAACCTGGAAATCGAGCTTTCGACTCCGGCTGCCGACCGAAACCCCGGCGCTGCCGCGCTGGGCTACATTGTCGATTGCTACAATGTTTGCCACAACGTCATCCAGATGGCCCAGGGTGATATTGTGAAGGCTCTGAGATAATCAGAGCGCCAAAGTGAAAATAAATTTCTCACGTCAAGGGTCAATGTGCGGTGAAATCGAAGATTGGCAAGAGGCACACACTTTGACGGTGCGCCTCACTTCAAACACTGCCAAAAACACAGTCAAGATCAACGCAATTCTGGCGCAGTGCGAAGAAATCAGACTTGATGAAATCTTTCTCAAGAATTTCAATGGAGGAACAAGCACGGCTTTTTACTTGAACTTTGAGATCGCTGGCATGTCTTCTGGCTTTGCTTCAAACGAAAACAAGTCTGGGTTGCTGCTGGCTTATGACCCGTCCAACCCACAACAGTTTTACTCGCGTCCCAAACTGCTGTCGAAAGGAATGACAAATTTGTCTGGCTTTTCTTTCTCTGTGTTGTTGCCCGACGGTTCAGTGCCCACTTTTGACGAAGCGGCGTTCATGATGACTGTCGTCTGTCGCCGTTCTGCTGATTCGATGGCCGAAGTTCGTCGTTTGAGACAACAAATGCAACTCGATCGTCCAAATATCAGAGACGGAGTTGTCGCCAACAGTTTTCGAAATTGAAAAATTTTTTGTGCAGAAAAGGTGCAAAATGAAGACAGTTACTTTTCAAGCAAAGGACAAAAAGCTTGGAGCTGGAGGGAAAGGATTGCCAATTCCCAAAAATGCAGACCAAATTGCCATGGCAGCTGGCCCAGATGCCGCGGAAAGAGCCAACGAAACTCTTGCTGAGACTCGTCTTCGTGATCCTTCTGCTGTGGACGAACAATTTCCCACGGCCGCGCACATTGAATCAGATCCTCGCGACCCAATGCTTGCGTTGAAGGCAGAACTTGTGGAAGATAACTTGGCAGCGCAAAGTGCAGCAGCATCAGACAAGCCACTTCCGGGTGTGACGCCTTTTGGTGTTTTGCAGGCCAAGGACAGCGATTTTCAGAGATTGATTGAGATTCGAGAAAGAGAGCTTGAGAAGCAATTCGAGCAATGGTTCGCTACCAACTTCGACCGCATGGACCCGACCCACAAGGCCATGGCGCGCCAATTGTTCGGCAAGTTTTACAACGATCGTCTGAGCAATTTGGACACCAATTTGGAGACCACAAAGAGAATCGCCCGGTTGAAAATCACGGGACCGCAAACCAAAGAGGATTTGTATTTGATGTATGCAATGGAGGCCGGATTGATTGACACTGATTATCTGGACAATTTGTTGCATCCGGAGCAGGTCGCCCGAAATCAAGACAAGGCACAGCGCCAGGCCAATTATCGTCGCGGGATGTTCAATCCGAAACGATTTGTGCGCGGAGACTGGGGACTGAAAGACAGAGAAGTGAATGCCAAGGCCGTGCTCGGAAGAAACAACCCGGGAGCAACATTCGGGTTTGGAGTGGGCGGATCGCCATTCACGGTGCAAGGCGACGTCAGCGCCACAGGTGAAAAGCGGACGAATTTCAGAAAAACGCTTTCCATGCTCGAAGACGACGACACGTTGGACGCCTAATCATTTTTTAATAAAAATGGAAGAGGGCGATATCAAAGACCCAGAGGAAACTGCAAAGGCGCTTGAAACCTTGGATCTCGCAATCGATAAGCTGCGAAAGTGGGTGTTGACCGTGGTGTTGCCTCATTTCAAAGCGTCCGATGAGGAAATATATCGCATGCGCACACTCATGAACATCGATTCTTTGCTTTTTGTTCCACCGCTGAGAGATTTTCTCGTCAACTACAAACAACAACTTGTGGCACGTGACCTCGATTTTTTCCGCGCGCTTTTTCCAGCCGAATACAAAAACGTCGAAATTCCCGTTTCTTTGCAAGAAAAGGGGTTCTTGTTTGCCGAAGTCTTTGAGAGCATATTAAAAGACATCGATCAATGAACGACAATCAGGCAGTTGAAGATTTTGGCGCGTTTACGGCTCCCGATCCGGCTGTCGCTGAAGCCAACAAAAAGGCAAAGGAGAAAGCGCAGGAGGCAGCGGCCAAGAAGAACGCAATGCCAAAGGGAAGCCAGAAAGAAATCGACAAGATGATGGAAAAGACAACCGCGGAAAAGGAGGCGGGCGTCAAGTCGCAACTACTTCAACAGATCAGTGATTATCAGAAGCACATCAAGGAGTATTTTCCCGAGCGCGTCGAATTCATCAAGGTGCCGAAAAATTTGGGTCCAAAAAACACAGTCGAAGAACTGCGTGTGTATGTGAAGGACCTTGAAAACGAGCTCGGAAAAAAAGGAGCATTGGATGTGATCAAAGGACTCTGGGTGAAAGGTTTTGAGTTCTTTGAAACTTTCAACGAAGGCCAGCGGTTCGGGTTGAATGTTTCGGGAATTGGACAAGTTGCAAAAAATTCGATTGCTCCGAGAATGATCCCTCAAACAGGAGAAACGATCCCGGGGCCCGCTGTGCCTACTTTGGCCGAGTTTTCAATCAAGTATGCTTCTTGGTTTTCGACCAGCGTGGAAGCAAGAATGGTGATGATGGTGTTTGAAATTGTCACTGGCGTGCACAGAATGAACACACAGGTGACAGACGTGCAAAAAGCAGCAACAAAAGAAACATCAAAAGAAACAAAAGATTTAATGAACAAGCTTTAATTGGCATTGAAAAGTCCTTCTAATTGAAGCTTTTCTCTTTCCTCTTCCATTTCCATTTCGCCTTCCCCTCTGCTTTCCAAGCCGCGTCTTGTTCTGATCATATTCAAAGCGCGTCTGAGACGGGCAGCGTAATTTCTATCACTAAATCTGTCATCCGGGTCTCTTGAACATTCATCTTTCAAATCCAAGTCAACAAGAATACCACACCCAGCGATATCCTCCGCAAGCTGATCGAGATTTTCTTCAACCCTAAGCTGCCTGTCCCAGTTGTCATAAAGCTCTTCTTCTTGTTCCATATCATAAGTTTCTTCGGTCGATTCTTCGACTACTTTGGCTTTGACATTTCGTTCCTCTGCCATCATTTTGTCCGTTTCCCTCAAAAACGACCCGAGTCTCGTGTTGTAAACCTTTTTCTCTTCTGCTGTTTGACCAGACACGCGTGCAATTTTTCCAGAAAAATTTCTTCCCGCGACATTTCCTCCCATTCTACCCGACTGAAGAGCACGCATTTGATTCACGGGCGTGGTTGGTCCTCTTTCAGGTCCAGCCATGTTTTTGTAAGAAACCTTTTCTGTCACTCGTTTTCCGTCGACTCCTTCTGTGATTTTCTGCGCTTCCATCAAAGCTCTTTTTTCAGCCGAAATTCTTGCTCTTGCAACTTTCACCTTTTCCTTGACTGCAACTTTTTCCTGTTCTTCCGTTTCAGATTGTTCTATTTCCATTTGGTTATCAAGTTGCGACTCAAATAATTCCAGATCTTTTTCCAAATTTGACATAGCTTCAAATCTCTCCGTAATTTGAACTTCTTTTGCGGCTTCGGTCTGGGACGGAACGGTTTCCTTTTCCGGCAATTTTTCCAAAATTTCCACGTCTTTTTGAACTCGCGTCTGGAGAGCCTGCAACGCCGGCTGTTGAGCAAATATTCCTTGCAACGGTTCTGCTGCCCAAGCGGCCAAATTTTTCAGATATTCTCCAATATACTCAATTTTTGGCGGCACTGGAACTTCTTGATCTCGCGGACGTTTTCTGTCATTCGGATTTGGTTCAGCAGCAACAGCAACGGCCTCAGCAACAGGATTTTCTGCTTCAACTTCCTGCACCTGGGGTTCTTGAGCTTCTTCAAGTCTGCCTTGAGGAACCTCTTGCTGTTCGATTCTGCCTTGCAAAACCGGTGCAGACGCAATCTGTTCCTGAACCTTTTCCACGGTAATAGCGACATTTCTTCGGCTTTCTTTCACTCGAGTTTTCAGCATTTTGTCCATTTTTCGTTCTGAATCTCTGGCTCTCTGAAAAAATTGCTTCGCTTGCTTTTCCTGTTGATTCTGATACGTTTGCAACACACGCTGCTGTTCAGCCAGTTGTTCCTGAATTCCAGATTTGACACGTTCTTCGAATGACGCGGCATCCGCCAAATTTTTTGCTTGATAACTGTTGATAAGCGCAGTTTGTTGTTTCAGCCGATCTTCCAAATTTGCGACCTCCACTGCTTGTTTAGAAGTCCGAGAAACAGCCTCGGCCAATAGTTGCTTTTCTCGCTCATTCGTTTGACGAATTTCGTTCAATTGAGACTGAAAATTGTCAACGGCCCGAGCAGATGATTGGCTAACCGCATTCAAATTTTGAAAATGCGTCCCAAAAGAATGCATATTCACATTCAAATTGTTCATGTCGTGCATCAATTTTTGCGCATCAAATCCGTTCATCTTGTCACTCACAGCGTTCATCAGTTCATCTCTGACTTTTTCAGTGTTTTCAACATTCATCTCTCTGACGGCATTAAAAACGGATTCTTTGTCGCGCAAACGTTGTTCAGCCAAAGATTTTTCTACTTCTTTGACCTTTTCTTCGCTTTCAAGAGAAGCTTTTGTAATCGCCGCTTGCAAAAACGCTTCTCTACTTTGCATCAAAGTCTTATACTCCTCGACGTTTGCTTCTCTTTCTTTCAAAACGGCTTCTTTGATCGCGGAATGAAAAGCAACAGATTGCTTTTCGTATTCCGCTGCCATTGTTGCTTTGATTTCCTTGTCAATGTCTCTCGAATTCAGCAGTCTCATTTCAGCTTGCATGTCGCCCAGCGTTTTTGAAATTCGCTCGAGTTCAACGCTTCTGTTTTTTGATTCCTTCAAAGTCGCGATTTCTTTTTGCATAATCTCGTCTCTGCTTCTGATCATTTCGACGACGCGTTTTTCCGATTCTTCTTGGCGTATTTTTGCATTTTTCTGCTCTTCGCTGATTTCACTAATCATCTTTTGCAACCGCTCAGCTTGTTTCTTGTCCGCTTCATCGACAACTTTTGCTGCTTCCTCCGCCTGAATCCGGCCTTGCATTTTGTCAAGTTGTTTTTGAGCTTCAGCAAGCTCGGCATCCATTTTTCTCACATTTTCGCGTCTGTCCAACTCAGCAAACGCGTCCATCGTTTTGTTGTAAGAATGCTCCGCTAATTTTGCTTGAAATTCCGACATTTCCCTGAACATCCGCCTTGTTTCTTCCTGATATTTCGCCGCTTCCTCTTGCCTTTCTTTTCGAGCCTTTTCAAGATCATCAGTATCTTTTTCCTCTGGCCACTTGCTTTCTCTGGTAGGAGCACTGGGCAAATCTGGAGGATCAGGAAATTCCAGATTCTCCGCCACAATCTGCTCTTCAACTGTCACTGGGACAACAGAACCTTTTGGTTTGTCGTCGACTTTTTTCGGCTGTCCTGGCGGGCTACGCGGAGGAGGTTTTGCTGAAGCTTCTCCGTTCTCTTCCAGATCGTCGTCATTCCAGGACCGCGTTGCGCCTTCGATCATTTTTTCCACTTTTCTCGCGTCGGAATGCCTTGCCATAATTGCTCTGTCTGCTCCGTAAGGCGCCATTTCGTGAAAAGCATTTTCGCCTTGATATTCGTCTCCAATCTCATCTCTGTTTCTCTCTTTTTGCCCGCCTGCTCTTGCTTCAGTAAACTCGTCCAAAAACAAACCCCAGTCATCCAAAAAATGGTCGCTGTTTGGCGGTTCTCCTCGCACCACATACTTGAAATACAAATAATGCTGATTGATTCCCTTGGGGTGTCTCATAGCAAGAAGCTTCAGTTTCAACTGAAATTCGTGTCGTTTTGTCACAAACGAATCCACGTAAGCAGAAACCTCGACGTCATTGCACAAACTCTGGCGATACCACGGGCTTTTTTTGTGGTCAATTTCTTTTCCGCGCCCAAGAAGCCAGGCCCAAAAATCCCGCATAAATTCCTGGTGAATGACACCTTCTGCATTTTCCACAACGAGGTTCGCTTTCCAAAAGTAAAAAGCCTTTTTTTCAGCCGCAGAAAGACCACCTTCTTTGATGAATCGGTTCACAAGTTTCATCATTTTGTCTGCTTGCACTTTCCCGAGAGGTTGAATGTTCATGATGCTCGATTCCTTCTCCAAAGGGTCGAGACCAGGCACATACTTTTTGGCATCTGTCTGGTTCGATGCTTTTTGATCTCGCTTTTCGGCGGCAACCCTCCTCATTGCTAAAAAACCCGCCAAAATTTTTTATAGCATTATCGATCCACAAGAAGTTCCAGATTGACAACTGGGAGTGGCTCGTCTTTGCATGGGCGGCTCGCGCAGAGGCGGCTGCATCACAGGACCGGGCTCTTGCGCCGGGTTGTTTTTGGCCACTGGCATGGGATTGTAAGCCATCGGACCCCCGGCCTTTCCCGCGGGCATTAAACTGCTCCACACTGCCTGGACATTTGCAACGGCCATTCTTGCGGTGCTCGAACCAAGAAAAGCGGATTGGTAAAACGTACTTCGAAAAAGCGGATCGGCGTCCATGTCCACAACTGCCTCCAAAACGCGATCACCAGCGAAAATCATGACAGAAACAAGCGCGCCGCCGACCACCGCGTTCAGAGCAGACAAAGTAAGAGTTGTGCCTTTTGCAGCAGTCAGATGCGGTGAAATGTAAGCATACACTTTGTCTGTCACCCATCCTGTTGAAGACCCGGCAATAAAACCGGCGAGTCCATATCGCAAAGATGCTCCCGCCCCTTCCATTTCGACAAAAAATTTTTATTTTTTATCCCGTTCGAACTTCATCCAAGATATCGTCGATATCTCTTTCAATCACACGAGCCTTGCCTCCGAGACCATTGTCTTGCTGTTTCCAATATTCAGGAGCACACAAACGCCAACCCGGTTCGATATCATCGGGATTTTCGGCTTCGCTCCAGTGAAATTTGATTTGCGGATTATGCGTGTTTTCAAAATCATTGCAAATCATCGTCCGGACGTATTTGTGTGGCTTTTTTGGGGTCGAATCAGGTAAATTTTCATCGACCACGATGTCGTCCATCAGTTGCATGAAAACATCTCTCTCCATTCCTCCGCCATACAAATCAGCGAGGGTCATTCGCGCTTCTCTCTGAAAAATCGGCTGAAAACAAACAACATCCATGTTTCCTCGAATCATCGGACCAATACCCTTCACATGCTGCGATGTGATGAAGACAGTAATGCACAAATGACGGCCTTCAACAAAGAACGTGTTGATATCTTTGTTCCATTGCATTGCCACACGATCAGCAATCACATCGTCCAAAACACAGAAAGCAGCCAACTCCGGTGCCGATTTGTAAGCATCCGGATCTTTTTTGCATTCGGCGGCGTGGGTCTCTTTCCATTTTGCAATGAGTTTTTTCTGACGTTGAATCAACGCATCCATTTTTGACATGTCTAATCCTTGAAAAACGAGCCACCCGGGAACATATGTCTGCCAGAATCCATTAATTCTTGTGTTGGTGAAAACAACCCCGAAAGGAACATCTCGAAAGCAGTTATACATCCACCAACGAAGCGTGAATGTTTTTCCCGTTCTTCTTTTTCCGAACAAGCAGCAAGCAGGATGAATTGGAAAAGTGTCGGGCGTTAACAAAAACTTTCCAATAGGCCCGATAACAGTGTCAATGGGCTCAACAATCTGAAACATCGGACCTTTCGGGAGTTCGTGCTCTTCTCGCGGTGTTCTCTTTTCCAAATCATCGTCTTCTTTGCTGCTATCGTCCTCCTTGTCCTTCTTGAAGAACTTGGCAACCTCTTTTTGAGTGGTCTTGTGGTATTTCATGTTGCTTTTCCTACAAATCACAAAAGAAAATCCGACGTCAAATCTTGTCGTTTTTTCTGTTGCGGTAGGTAGTAGAAGGTGATAAAAAATGGAGGACCCGGGTAATTTGAAACGTCCGATTGAAGACGAAGAGCTGCCATTTGCAGACACCCCAACAACGCCGGGCTGGATAAGGACATGGGTTTACAGAGAGTTTCCAATCACATTTGAGCCACTGGAAGCTGAAAATTTCATTCCGTTGGTTCAAGGCTGGCAAGGGTTCAGCTTTGTCCATCCTCCCCACGAAGAGGCACAATTGTGGTGCGAGAAAGCGGTGCTGGAATCACAGAAAGGAAATCCGTCTGTTCTTTTGCTGCCGGCTGTTTTCAACAGCATGTATTGGAGAGGAGTGATTTACCCGGGCGCCACTGAAATTCGCATTTTGGCATGCCCTGTGAAGAGACCAGGAGCAAAAAAGCAAATTGTGAGCCAAATGGCACTTGTGATTTTTGCTGGAAGAGAAGGATTGGGTGAACGGGACAATCCTCCAATTTTTGTCGTGGAGCCACAGGATTGGGAAACCAAATACTACAAGAGAGCGCGAAATCTTGCCCGTTTCAGCATTAAAAAGTGATTTTAAATCATTGTTGTTCCAAGCTCGGCGCTCCAGCTCGCAGCCACTTGAGCAGCAGTGTCGATCAAATTGAAAAATCCCCAGCCTCCTCTGGTGACTCCCGGGTTTTTACCAGGAAGAATTGTCACCAAACTTCCTCCAGTGAAATCGGCCCAGATTGTCAAAGCGCCAGTGCTGTTGTTAACAATCTTGACTTCAAACCCGACCACTCCCGCGGTTGCATTTGGCAGCACAATGTCATGCGTCGTGGTTCCCGTAAAATAAATCTTTTTGGCATCCGAAAAAGAAATGTTCTCAACACCAGCCGAAGTCACAACAGTTCGATATAAAGAAGAATAAGTTTCGATCTGGCGAGCGTTGTTGTTCAACAGCAAATTGGTGAAAAAAGTGCCAACCGTGTTAGCGTTAACAGCAATACTCAATGCGTTGAACGAAGAAGTCACAACAGCACCAGCGCCGATTGCGAGAGCGTTATTCACATTCTGAACAAAAGCTCCTCCGCCCAATGCAATACTTTGACTGCTGTTGTTTTCGCATCTTGCTCCAATGCCAAACGCAATAGAATCAAAGAACGCATAAGAAAGATTTCCGAATGCCATCCCGCTGTAAAAAGCCTGTGCTTGACGACCAAAAGCGATTGTAGATGCTCCGGTTGTGGGATATCCAAAACACGATGACTCGTAACCAATGCAAATGTTGGATTCATCAAAATTGTTTCCTCCTCCACAGGTTGCTCGGACACCAATCGCGATACTCGGCGCTGATCCACCGGGGCTGTTTGCATTTGCCTGATATCCGATTGTGATGGATTCAGGCGAAGTATTTCCACCTCCCCCGACGCCGTTTCCAATGCAAACGCCATTTGCTCCGCACGCAATTTTTGAGCCCGTGCCATACCAGCAACCTTCACTTTGCGGCGCAGTGGCAAACTGGGAGCCCGAGGCCGTGTTGTCCATCACAATGGGCCCGCTGCCCACTTGAAAACTCCAGCTTGCTGCGACATCAGCAGAAATATCAATGATCGTGAAAAATCCCCATTGCTGATAGGCCAGTGAACCCACCAAAGAAGTCTTGGCCGCATCAGCCCAAATACTGAGAACACCGGTGCTTTTGTTGACAAGCACAACTTCATAGCCGATTACACCAGCAGTAGCTTGCGGCAAAATGACATTTTCTGTCAATGCACCAGTGAAATAGGAACTTTTGCCGCTGTTGCTTCCAAAATAAGAAAGCGCCGTGTCTCCGCCGGCTGTCACAAAAGTCTGGTAAAGTTTTGTGAACGCTTCGATTTGACGATCTGTGTTGTTAAGCCGGAAGTTCATGGACGCATTTGTCACAGAAGCCGCGTTCAAACCAAAGCTCAAAGCGTGATCTGTTGCGACAACTGCGGCATTTTTTCCAAAACAGAGACTTTCAGAAACACTTGTTTGCGCCAGATCTCCAATGACTACATTGCTCGACCCAGTAGACCCGCATGTATCTCCAATAAGGACATTTTTTGTTCCGACACGTTGTTCGCATGCATTTCCCATCACCACATTTTGGTCTGATTCAGTTACACAACCTGACCCCAGCACAACATTATACTGCCCAGCAATTGTCAAATTACTTCCGATCCCGACACATGCAACAATCGGACTTCCCACGAGGCTTCCAAGCGTGTTTACTTTGAATCCAATCGCAACAGAAAGGATATCTGCCATTCCAAAATAACCGGCGCAAAACCCGCCGGTCGATTGGCAATTAAAACCAACAGCAGTTCCCGAATCCGTGACAGTGTTTTGATATCCAAAAGCATTTGCATAATTTGCGCCTGTCACCGTGTTTTGATATCCGTGAGCTTGCAAATATCCTCCTCCGCTGAGATTGTTCAAAAAACCAACCGCTGTTGATCCTTGCTGGCCCGTCACCGTGTTTCTTGACCCAAAAGCATAATTGCCTTGACTGTTGGCGGTGTTGAGCGTTCCAAATAAGTAACATTCATCACCAACGGGCAAATTAAACAGCCCGACAGCAGCACTTTGAATTCCATTCACCAAGTTTTCACCGACACTGATTGCTCCCGCGCTGTTTGCTTCGCAGTTTTTTCCTACAGCAACGGCTCCTGAAAATGCTCCTCGGCAGTTGTTTCCGAGGACAACCGCGTCGGCGACACAGAATTGTTTGGTATTAAAACCATACCAGCAACCTTCGACCGACGGCTGCGTGGGGTATTTAGCACCAATGACAACAGGCCCGTCGTCCATCACAACATTCGGTGGCGGAAAAGCAATCGAAATTTCAGAAACTGACGTTATTCTTCCTTTTGAATCGACGGAAAATTGCGGAACCAGCACAGACGAACCATAAGTGCCCGAGATCACCCCGGATGATATCAAAAAGGGATTCGGGTAATTTCCGATCAAATCTCCTCCTGCTGGTCCAGAGGCGCTCCCGGACGCACCCGTCGGCGGGTCGAGATTATTCAAATAATTTTGGACAAAGCCGTTGGTAAATCTGCTCATTGACCCTTAACCTGACAAAATTAGTCGGTTTTTCTTTTTTTAGAAATCAGAATGGCAATAGCCCCTACACCAAATCCTTCAATGGCTACAATTCACCCTGACCGACCAAAGCAACTGGTGTCAAAATATTTGAACGAAGAACAGCCAAATGGAGGAGCCCCGTCCTTGGCTGTTATTACCACAGGTTCAATTCCCCTCTTGGCCGCAGACAATACACCACTAGGAAACGCCGTCGTGACACGTTTCACAAACAACGACGGAACTGTCAGCGCCGAGGTGACACTGGTTTTTACGACCACGCCAAATGTACCTTTCATGAGTTACGCATCGACGCCCGCTGGACCTCAACCATTACTGCAGGGACTGACAGCAACTTTTCTTGATTTTGGGCACACCTTGATCTTGGGTCCCAGTTTCAACACGTGGAGAGCGGCAAACGTGCGCGTTTCGGCGAACGGCTCGATTTCCGGGATTATTTTGAATGATTCTGTCGACGTTGGAACAGGTCCTTCAAGCCACACATTTTATTTGAGAGGATGATTTCAAGAAATGTAATTTGTTCCCAAAACGGTGACTTCGTAACTGCCTCTCAGTCCAATGCAAGTAGCAGTAGGCACAATCCAAAAAAAAGCACTTTGACCGATGTTGCTGACAAAAGCATTTGATCCTGCTCCTGCCGCATACGAATTGTTCACAACATTGTTGAATGCGACGATTTGAAATCCTGATCCCTGATCAGCAAACAACGCTACTTGTTTGTGGTAAAGAAATCCCGGGTTTCCGCTCACACCGTCAAAAAAGGAAACAACCAATTTGACTTCAAGAAAATACGCATACTGGTTACTAGATGCGTCGACATCGTGTTGCAAATAAGGATTCTGAACCATTCCTCCTCCTGATCGCTGAAAGGTTCCCTTGTATGAAACAAACGAAGACGCCGGATATCTTTCAACCAACGTATTTTCCAAGGTCCAGTAGTTTGTCGGCGAAGGACCCGGCAAAGGTAAACCAAATCCCGGTGTGATGGACCGCTGAATGATTTGAATTGGGGCGCTCTGGATTTTCAAAACTTGAGGGTTCGGATAGTTGAAAGACAAATCTCCTCCGGCCGGTCCTGTTGGCGCCCCTCCCGCCGTTCCGTTTGCAGCCGCAACAAGTCTTCCTTGCGCGTCGACAGTGATATTTGCATTTGTGTAAGATCCTGCTGAAACTGCGGTGTTTGCAAGTGCAAGCGTTCCTGTGGAAGTTATAGGTCCTCCTGTCAGCCCTGTTCCGGTTGCAACAGAAGTCACAGTCCCGCCTCCCGAAACAATAGCAACATCTGAAACACTTGTGACTCTTCCTTTTGCGTCCACTGTCACCTGCGCAACAGAAGATGAACTTCCGTAAGTCCCAGCGGTCGCTCCGGATGCAGCCAAAGCTGGATTTGGATATGTTCCAGACAAATCACCACCGGCTGCTCCAGACGGCGGCGCGCTGGCAACAGAAATGGCAACATTCGTGACCCCCGATATTCTTCCTTTGGCATCGACGGCGATTTGTGGAACCGTTGTCGCGTTTCCGTAAGTTGCTGCTGCCACTCCGGTGTTTGTCAGAGACGGATTAGGATAAGTTCCGGTCAAATCTCCTCCGGCGGCACCAGAAGGAGAACCCCCAGCAACAGCAATCTGAGCAACATTTGTGACTCTGCCCTTTCCATCAATAGTGACTTGAGGAACAACACTGGCAGAGCCATAAACTCCAGGGGTCACCCCGGAATTCGCGAGAATGGGATTGGGGTAATTTCCGATCAAATCGCCTCCGGCGACACCAGAAGGGGGACCACTTGCGGCCGCGACGGCAGATGCTGCAACAAGACGACCCTTTGCGTCGACTGTGAACTGGGGAATAGTCGACGCATTTCCGTATGTTCCGGCTGTGACGCCGGTGGTCTGCAAGAATGGCCCCGGATAAGTTCCCGTCAGATCACCGGAAGCTGCTCCAGTCGGAGGACCGCCAGTTGCCGGCAGAGCAGGGTCCAAACTGTTGATATAGTTTGAAGTAAGTTGCTGAGGAAAACGACTCATGACCCTCTTGCTCCAAAAAATTAATTTTTTTATTCATGCATCAGCTCTTGCTCCAAAAAATTAATTTTTTTATTCATGCATCAGGGGTTATACGCAGATGCGGCGGACAGCCCAACCGCCAAACCCTCAGTCTACTCAGTCCTCAAAAAACCGCTTCTCACTTGGGCGGCTGCTAGTGCCACGGCTGCTTTGTTGGCAGGAACGGGCTTCGTTGATGCGGCCACTGCTTTTGACGGTGGCTTGGGAGCGACCGTTGGGATTATTGCAGCGGAAAACTTGATGCCTTCTTCAACTGTTGCTGCCTGGGCAGTCCCGATTGCAATTCCGGCTCTTGTGGGGATGCAATTGGACGGCGTTGTTGTTGGCACAGGACTTGTGGCCACCATGGTTTACCGGCACCAAATGATCTGATTAAATTTCTTGTGATGTTGCTAGGGTCTGCCATTTTTCAGCGCGCACAGACGCATAACAGCGAAGCTGTGATTGACGCGGACGCTTTTGACAATTCCAAATTGGGTCAACAAGAATACGCCAGACAATATCGCTGGCAGGGAGTCGCTGCTCCACAGAATTTGGGAAAAACCGCTCCTTACGATGAAATCTTTGCCAGAGTCTACGGAGAAAGACCGCAAGAACCTGGATGGGACCGCCACATTCAAGGACGAGACAAGCCGGCCCCGATGTGGGCTGATCAGGATTTGATCGAAAAGCGAAAACAACTCGAATACACGAACAACTGGCAGACTCCTGGTTCTGATATGGCTGACGCGCGTTTGTCAAGAGCTTCGTATTCCCACGCCCCGCCGCAGCGGAGCAACCGCAGCCTTGTTTCGATTCAGTTTGGGAAATAAATTTTTTGTGTCGATGAGTGGGTTGCTTGTGATTGGTGCTGGCGCGCTCGGTCTTGCTTGGCTTTCACAGCCCGAAAAAGTCCAGCCTCAGGAAAAAGCAAAAGAGATGGTGATGGGAGCAGACGACCCTGTTCAGACTGAGTTTCAAATCTCCGGCTCCTACGGCGACATCAAGGACATTGCCTGGATTCTACAATATCCTGGGACGGTTCAAGAAATCAAAACAGGACAGGATTTGAGCGGCACACCTTGCAGATGGCTGAGATTGCGCGGCAACAATTGTTGGTATCGAACCTACAACATGACTGAGGAGTATTGCATGGCCCCTCCGCGAAAATAAAGATTTTTGCGAAAGATAGATGGCTTTGAATTTGTTTCACGACCACACGATTCCATCTCGCCCCTTTCCAAGACGCGGACCCCGAAACACGGCGCTTGTTCCCGGCGCGGCAAACGACGCAAGTTTCTTCACTGCTTTCAGCAGCGGCCTGACAGAATTTGTCGATCCCACCCCACAATCAGGAAAAGCCAACGCAGAAGCTTATCGAAACGAGCTGCTGATGTATGGACTTGCGACTGTGGCTGTCTTGTATGTAATTTATCGAAGATAAAATTTTTTTGTTTTTGAGGGTCAATGAGTCGCGATCTTCCAATCGCAGTTTTGCTGAGCCTTGTTGAGGCGAAACCTGTCATGGCCGCAACCATGGGAGGGATCGCTTCTGCCGTTGTTCTTGGACTGGGAGGAAACGAAGCGATTGTTTTTGGCGGAAGCGTTGCTCTTGGTGTTTCTCTCGGAGACGCAATTTTGACTGGCGCCGGCTACGCAACTGATGTTCGTTCTTACTTGCACGGCGGATTTTCCACCTACCTTGACCCGCTCGATTTTGTGGGAGCAGGACTTGGTGTTCTCTTGATTAACTTGGCGCTTGGAATAAGAGGACGCCCGCTGGCTGTGATGACTGGAACTGCTGCCGTTGCTGGAGGAGTTGCTCCAAAGGCCGCTTCTTACATTTTTGGGTCATTTGGTTCGTTTCAACAGACGAAGCCGGCAAAAACGGGGAGCTCCGGCGCAGGGGGAGAAGTTTTGACGGCTTAATTTTTTGGGAAATGAAGACGGTCACATATCAAAATGAAATTTCTCCTGGAAGCTTTCCAAAAGCAAACATTTCTGTTTCAAACCAGGGCGCTGTGACTGCAATTTCTTCTGGCGCCAATTTTTTGTCCATTGATCTTGGACTTGGTTCTTATTCTTTGAACTCTACTGATTCTGTTGTTGTTGTGACTGGAACCACCGGTCAGCTTTTTTTGGCATTACCAGACACAAATTCTTGCTACCTTGGACAAGAATTCAAAGTTTTGTTGAAATTTCAAGCTGGAATTGATTTTCAGACTTCTTCTGTGGTAATTTCTTCTAATAACGGAGAAAAGTTTGATGCTTTGAATTTTTACGAAGATTGCGCTACTTATTATTGCGCGTCTGTCGGTGACAATGCTGCGACTGGATGGGTGACATCTCACGTGCAAGATTATTATGGGCGCGCCACAATTGAAAGTCCAGCTGCAACGACTGTCAGCGGCGGAACAACCGTCATATGGGACACAGTCGAGCACAATACTCTAGATGCTGTCAGCGGAAATTCGTTTTTTGAAGTTGCTTCAAACGGATTTCGGATTCCAAAAGACGGAAGATACGAATTTCACATCAAGTTTCTTTGTGTTACGCCGAACAGTAACAAAGTTGGATTGTTGTTATCTAGGGACGGAAACAAGACAGAAGTCAGTTATCACGTCGACAACCCAAATTCAGAAGACATGTCACTCGAATTCAGCACGCAACAGACATGCTATTTCAACGAATTGTGGGATGTGCGTGCCTGGAATCAGGACATGGATATTGCATCAGGACAGCGCTGGTATTATCAGTTTATTTGCAGAAGAATCAGATATTAAAACTTTCGCGGTCCTTTTTGATTGGTGGTTGTCCGCACAAATTTTGGGGCAGCGGCGGCAGGATTCTGAGCAACGAACTGCGGGGGGACAGGCCGAGCGCGCGGCCTAACATCCTGTGGTTCAAATCTGGGTCGTCTTGCCTGAACTGGAGAATTTCCCGCAGAAAGAGCGCCGCCAACTCCAATCCTTTCGTCGTCACGCCAATTTTCTGGTGATTCTGATCTGCGCACAACAACATTTTCTGGATCGTGGCCAATACCCTCAGCCCCTTCGCGGAGCACATCTCGAATGTGAGCAAGGGCCGGATCAGCCGCCCGAGTGTCAGCTCGCAAATTTCTTGTTCCTCCCCCATTGTCTTTTGCTCGATCCTTGTTCAAATATTGAAGCGTCAAGAATTTGTTGCTGTTGTCTGTCCCTTTTGTCAGCAATCTTGAATTAACGTAAATCTTAGGCGGCCGTCTATCACCAGCCAAGTTCATGTCGGGAATCCGGTCATTCAGCCAATTTCGAAGAGCCATGACATTGATATGCACTCCCAAATGAGGGCGGTTCGTGTCATTGCCTGTTCCCTCAGCTCCATCTTCTTGCACGACGTATTGATGCGCAACTTCAAGCAAAACATGAGCATGAATCTGCCCCTGCTGAAAATCTCCTTGTTCCACGGCAATTCTGTTTGTGATTTTGATAATCTTGTTGTCAGCAGGAAATTTTGCCATATCTCCGTTTGCCGTGCCCGGAGGCTTCAACACATTTCCATTCATCAAATCAAAATCCCCAAACAATTCACCCAAATGATTCAACAGCCATTCCACAAGGGCGTCTCGTTCTTCTTCGTCTCTTGGACGCACATTTGTGGAGATTGTCAAAAGAAAATTGGAATAGCGAAGAGTCTGAGCTCTTGCTGCGTTTACTATCCTGTCGTCTCCTCCGCCAGCTCCATCGCGACCTCGGCCGCCTTCGTCGAAAAAATCCATTTGCAGAAGAAGTAGCCTCCAACCACGGCTCCTCCGAATGCCATTCCGACGAGAAAAATCGACATTGCCTCCTGTTTCTTTTTCTCTTCCTCCTCCTCAGAAGTAAGCAATGGATTTGAGCGCTGATCATCCCGTTCTGAAGAAGCTTCGCGAGAAGCAGGAGAAGGCGAGGGCCGCCCGCGTTCCTGGTCCAGCTTTGCCTGTTTGTTCCGTGCGTCGACAAAGAGCACCGTTTCCTCGAAGCTGGAGTCGATTACTGGTTTCCGTCCCGTCTCAGACGGCAGCTTTGATTGTGTTGAAGCGATTAGGTCTTTGCAAAGACATCAGATATCTGATTGTTTGGAATTACCTTGGTCGTTTCGCTTTCCATTGGGAAACAAACACTCTTGTTCAAGAAAGAATTGGATTGGCGCGCGAATTTGCCGAAAAAGAAAGACAGCGATTGTTGATGCAATGTGTGGAATTTGAAACAAGGATGTTGAAATTTGAAACAGGAAATGCTGTTATTGAACACAGCAAGTCAATTAAGCGCGGACATCTAAGATCACGTCGGTCGTCCCGCCCTCCGAAGCACTGTCTTCACCGCGGCGTGTGGGCTCGGGTTCACTTTCCTCCAGAATCGGCGTCACTGGTCTACTGGTCAAAACATGTTTTGGAATGACGTGTTCATATTTTGGACTTGGAATTAAAACTCCTATTCCCATTGCAAGAAGAGCTTCACCGATGTTGAAATAGATTGAAGATGATCCTTGATAAATCATGAAGAAAATCCCGATTCCAATCGTGATAACACAGGCGACAGTTTGGACCCAAAACTTGACGCACTTCGAAGTTGGTGCGCACATTTTGATTTGATCTGCTTCGACAGTCCGAATATTTCCATCCGCGTCATAAATTGCAATTGTGTGCCTCTTCATTCTCTTTTATTTCTTCGCTTGAGAAATCTCGCCTCTTTCAGCAAATATGGCCACTTGTGAAAACGGCAAAATTTCCACCAGTGATAGTTCGCTCGATTCTTTGCGCGCTGTGTGCGAAGCCCCGGAAAATCTCCTCCCAAGTGTTCCAAGAACAGAAGTTGCAACAAATTGCGAGTAACTTCGTTCCAGTTGGGAAAAGCTTTTCTTTTTTCTCCCGCAAAACAAGCAGGAAACGACAGATCAAGCTTTCCGAGATATTCTTGCAATTGGTCAAAATTTTCATGCGGGCATTCAGCTGCGGTGCTGTGCTGACCGGTGAATCTCCAGCGCAAACTCAGCCATTTTTCAAGATATCTTTTCACAAAACTTTTGCTTTGCTCCCCGATTTCATCTCGATAACACTTCCACATCGGATCATCGGGCCATTCAGCCAATTTTTTCTTCCTCTTTGCTTCTAATCGAGCATCGCAAGCGCGGAGGATCGATCGAATGTCGCTTTTTTCGAGCGGGTGACAACCGGGGATAATCTTTCCTCGAGACTTGCGGAGAGCGGCTTTGGTGGGAAGAACTCCTGGGACCCCGAGTCCGTGGAGATATCTTCGCCACTCTTTTTTGATGACAGCGAGATCGTGTTTTGGAATGGGCTTCTCGGTATGCAGCCACTGTGACAATCGGTCTCTGAAGTAGGCTTGTCGACGGTAGGTGTCTTTTTTGTGGCGGGAGTTTTTCTCGCTACGAATGCCGATAGAATCAAACGCAACGCTACGCGCATTCTCTGTGATAGAGCCTTTTCCCGTGCCGTCTTTGTCATTGCAACCCGTTCGATCAAGAACACCGACCAAAAGACCGCCAAAACAAGCTCCGCAATCAAGACACACAATATCACCGCGAGATTCGTCCACGTCAAAATTTGTTCCTTGACATGACAGATTTGCGCAAGTAAAAGCGTTTTCATCGTGTAAGCCACAAAAATCAACCCCTCCATCGTCTTTGATTTCAGAAAAATCAAAAAGGGTTTCAAAAATGTCGTCGCTCATCACCGTAAAAACTGATGATCGTTCTTGGTGGGAGAGAAAACACAAACCAGAAGGGCACACTGATATCAATCCGTCAATTGGTGCCGAAATTGCTGGCCCGAGAATCCCTGATCGTTTGTTTGCCACTGATTCCGACCCTGTCGGCGAGCCTTATCCTGAAAGTTATCGCCGGTTTGTAACTTTGGCGAATATGGATTACGGGCAAGTTTACGGAGACATGCCGGAGACAAAGCTGCTTGCGGACAGAAACAGATGGCCTTTGACTCAAGTGGGGTGGATGACGCCGTTCACCGGGTTGCAAAGTGCCTTTCCAATTACCAAGTGATAAAAGAACATGCTTTTTTCTTTTCCAGCCAACGACAAGAGAAATGAGCGACCTTGACTGGAACGGCCGTCTTCATCACATTCGATGGAACCGCCTGGTTTTATTGATGGAAAAATGGTTCAGTCTGCTTATTCTCGGATTTTTTTTTCTGCTCGACTTTCAGCCCGTCTCTGTGGTCGTGCTCGCCTTCATCCTGCTTTTCATGTATATTCTCGCACACAACCACTACCACTCGCTCGAGGGGGCAGCCGGCATGCCTTCTAACCAGATTATTGTTCGCTACTGAAAAAAATAAAAGCTCACCTCAGCAAGAGCAGCTGTCCGACTCACAGAACTCCCAGTCGCACCGCTGGCGTTTCTTGTTCACAGGGTAAAGATCGGTGGAGTAGGAGTAGCGGGCGGTGGCCATGACCGTTACCATGTCGTCACGTGGGACTTCTTTTTTTTCTTTCCTGAACCGCGCCTCAGCATAGACACCAGAACAAACCAACTTGCAATATCCCCCCATTTTTTGAAAAAAGACGAGTGTCCGGCCTGAAGTATTCGAAGAAGTGCTCGCAAAACAGTGCAAGTGCTTAGAACCCTTATTTCTACGCTTCACCAAATCTGGCCCAAACGAGGGAAGAGAGTTTTGGACATGCGAGAACCGTACGTGCGACTTCTTTCAGTGGAACAGCAAGAGCGTCGCAAGGGCTCGCAAACAGGAGAGAATGGCCAAGATGGCTATCGAAGCGCCCCCCAAAAAAGAAGAGGAACAAGAGGACGAGATTGAAGAGGAGCCCCCGCGCAAGATGTGCAAGATTGTCATCGACGACGAGACAACCCTGACCATCCCACGCGACAGGCTGGCGAAACTTTTGTTCGACTGAGAAAAAAAAAATAAATCACGTGACACCAACGCATCCATAGATTTTGCCAAGAAAGCACCGATCACACCGTGCAAGGTGTCCAAAGTGATCCGTGAAGTTTGGAAACATTCTATGGATGCAACAAGGAGGATTTTATTTTTTTTCTTTTAGAAGTAGTGCACGAAGTTCTTCCACCTCTGCTTTCAACTTCTTAACTTCTTCACGCATAAAGTTGTGTTGCGCGGCCATTGGATTAAATTCTTTTATCAGTTGCGTAACAAAAAGATGCGCTTTTAAACCATACGCCGTGGCCTGTCCTTGATCAATAGGTGTGCCATCCGGATAATTGTATGTCCACGAAGTTACACTTGTAAACTCTTTGACCTCAACAGACGCGGGTTTGAAAACACTCATCCTCAAAAGAGAAAACAACTTGCCGCAATAAAAAATTGATATTCTATATTACATATTGTTTGACCGTTGACCGGTCTTTTTTTTTTCTTTACCCTTGACTGGCCGGTCAGTCGGATTGGGATGGACTACGCATATTTATATTAATATATTAATATATAATATATAATATATAAAATAATATATATATAATTATACTCTTATAAGAGTAAGAAAAAAAAACAATTTTTTTTCTAATAATAGCGAGATTTCATTGTGAAATGGCGATTATTTGACTCAAGAACACCATCCACTGCTTCTCTTGCCCTCTTTGATCCAGGTGGCCATCCTTGCAGATACTCGCGCAAACTTTCGCCCACCATAGTTTCCGCGCGAGTCAACTTTCTCGGTGCGTCAGGAGTTCTGGGCAAACGAGTAGGTGTCGCTGGTTCAACGTCGGTGAGACTAATCGGTGGATGAACAAGACGCCGAATCTGAATCTCAAGCGACGCAATGTGAAGTTCGTTTGCCTCGGCTGTGCGTTCAAGAAGAGAAATTTCTGCTCGCAGTCTCTCAATCACTTCCATCTGTTGGTCATGAGCATGAACCAACCGCGCGATGCGCCTGACCAAATGTGCCTCGCGCTCATCCCGAGAAAAGGTTCCAGTCACTTCGTCAAAGACGCCATCAAAATCCCCATCGCGCATCATCTCCTTAACCTATCCATAAAAATCAAAACTAAACCCATCTCCCACCTCTACATCACCCACGCCTACAAGCCCGCACTTTGCAGCGCGAACCATGGACGCAACACGGAGAACATTCAAAAAAAAAAAAAAAAAAAAAAAAAAAAAAAAAAAAAAAAAAAAAA
>Ga0075163_10001874_pt1 | contig 28432 bp, 26 predicted proteins | sample JI1023141ADNA_FD_71478 | JGI IMG/M metagenome (GOLD analysis project Ga0075163, IMG submission 71478) | Wastewater effluent complex algal communities from Wisconsin, to seasonally profile nutrient transformation and Carbon sequestration -... | ecosystem: Engineered > WWTP > Effluent > Algae...
GGCGCCAACGTGGATCCAAGATAGAGCCAGTATTAAAAGCGTATACGGGAATGTATACACGCAAACCTTGAGTTTATCAGGAGTTGCGGGGGGTTGTATACGCGTCATTTTCTATTTCCAAATTTAGTTGCTACAGGTGTAGATGCGCGACCCCGACAAGGGTTTACTTTTTTTGACTGTTACAGGGGAATATTTTTTTAGCATTAGAACAAGCGCTTTAATAATATGAATAAAGGAAAGTCTTGAGAACCTTTATTCTGGTTCTCAAGACCACCTGGTGTTGATGTTAAAGTCAACGGTACCTTTTCTCTTATAGAGAAAATCTTATTTTATTCAATATGAAAACAATTTTGCACTTGTTATAGATAATTTTTTTGCTATTTTATAACAATAATGGTTTGGGGGCGCTATGACAATTCTTACTACTTCGTATGTTGATTATCAATATTTAGAAAAGAAAATTCTTGAATCAGATTTAATACTCGTTGACATAGATGGAGTTATTATCACGCCGCCTCAATACCTATGCAGCTCTCATTGGTATGTAGATTACTTAAAGAATACAAACGCTACAAACCAAAGCTTAGAATTTAAAATGAAAGTAGTGGACGACTTATATTATTGTATGAGTAAAACGCAATTTATTTTGGTAGATCAAGGTTTAGTTGCTTTATTAAACAAATACTCAGACACTCATGCCATAGTAGGGTTAACAGGAAGAACCATATCATTTCACAGCGAGACTCAAAACTGGATTGATAGAGTAGGCATGGAATTTTCTAATCATAATTTCGATGTGTTTTATAAAGATAATGTATCGATACTACGCTCAGGAATAATATATGTTGGTCACGATCCATATACATCATTACCTTGGGATAAGGGAGAAGCGTTGGGAAAGTTTATTAAACAGTACAATAAAAAAGTGCAAAATATTTTATTTATTGATGATATGATGGGGAATCATATGCACATGAGTAAATTTTGCAATAACAGTGACTTGGAATTTTTTGGATTGCATTTTACAAAAGTGGCCACCCACTACGATAACCAATTTCAACATGAAACACTTAGACTTATAGGGGAAAAGCAATTTGATTATTTGTTTCATAATGATTTAGCACATATACTTTCTGATGAAGAAGCGCAGAAAGTACTGCATTACGAAGCGTGTGTTGCAAGAGAAGAATTCTTATAGTAATTTCTTTTAGCGCCTCATAATTATTAATTTAAAAAACAAATGAATATCACAAAATATAATACTCTCTATAAATCATATGATAAGACCAGGAAGGCAGATAAAGAAATTGTCCAGAAATTTATCTTGATCCTGAAGTGCGTAATGGTATTTCAGCATTTCAGAATAATAAATATGAGGAAGAAATAAAAGAAGGATTGAATAGACCAACGATATAAAAAGCGGATACATAAAGAATATTATTCAACTATATGAAAACAATCTTGGAGATTATATGTTTATTAGTGCTAAAAAATAAATATGCTTTTATTTAAGAGCATGCCATAGAATTTAGCTAGGACAAATGAACTTTATACATAATAAATCGATGTTTCTGAAAATACCGTACTTAAGAGCTATAATATTAAAAATATGTCACAGTTTTATTTTCACAATAAAAACATTTTTGATGGTAAGGTTTAGTACAAGTCTACACATAATACAAGTTTTGTGGATTAGTGCCATTATAGCTATGATATTTTCTTTTTTAACGCTAAAATTTATTAAAGTCAAAATACCATTTAAAATATCTAGGCAAGCATTAACCTTCTATCTTGCCAGAACGGCAATTAGCTTTATTTCTATGATAACATGGGTTGAAAGCGTAAAAAACCTTGGAGCTAATGAATCAATGGCAATTTCATACATAACTCCTGCATGGTTGCTTATTCTTGCCATCTTACTGTGCAAAGAAAAACTTACACAAAGAGTGATAATATCAATAGTATTGAATACTATAGGGGTGCTTTTTATTGTACATCCCAAAATAGATTTTGCTGTTTTAGGATTATTTTTAGCTTTATTTACAACTATACTATGGGCTTTTTATGATACAATCTGTAAAAAGCAAACAACAACAGAGCACTATATATTGCAAAGCTTTTATTCTTTTGCCTTTTATAGCATACTCACTTTACCTTTTGCAATATATGTATGGAAACCAATATCTCTATTTGAACTTATAGGGCTAACTGCAATTGGAATAAGTAGCTCGGTAAATCTCATTATTTTATTTTTAGCTTATGTATATGCACCAATAGTTATATTAATCCCAATGAGCTATTCTAGGCTTATATTTACAGTTATTTTTTCGTTTTTTATATATAACACAACACCAACTCTTGGCTGCATAACTGGCGCAGCCTTGATTGTATTAACCGAGATATATTTTTATATCAAGCTTACTATGAAAGAAAATAACAAACGTTCTTACGTTAATGCTGGATGAGTTTATGTCAACACCAAAGCCAGTAATATTCGGAATAAGCGGCACATCTGTTAGTGATGAGGATAGAGAGTTTTATTCAAAACTTAATCCACTTGGTTTCGCGGTATTTAAGAAAAATCTTATCGATAAAGCGCAAAGCAAAAAGCTTTGTGAAGAATTAAGATTAATAGTTGGCCGCAAAGATGCTCCAATACTAATTGATCAAGAAGGTGGTGCTGTGAATAGGTTGACAGCACCTACATGGCGAATACCGCCATCACCTTTATCGCTTGGTAAACTTGCATATTCTGGAATAAGTAATGCACTTGAAAAAACAATCAAATTAGTAAATCTTAATGCAAAACTTATTGCCTATGAAATGAAAGAAATAGGTGTAAATGTAAACTGTGCTCCGGTGGCTGACTTATTAATCCAAGGCGCTCATCACATCACCTCTACTCGCTCATTTGGGCCAAGCCCATTTATTACTTCGAAGTTAGTTAATAGTATGGCTGAAGGATTAAAAGCTGGGGGAGTTCAGGCCATAATGAAACATATGCTTGGTCAAGGAAGAGCGGCAAAAGATAGTCATTTAGAGCTTCCAGTAGTAAAAGAAAATTTGGATGTTTTGGAAGCAGGCGATTTTTCAGTGTTTAGGAATGCTAAAGACATTAAATGGGGAATGCCGGCCCATATAATATATGAAGCGCTAGACCCGAAGCAAATTGTAACTTATTCGAAAAAAACTATTGATTATATCAGAACCAAAATTTGTTTTGATGGCATATTGATCAGCGATTGTGTTACTATGAAGGCGCTTCCTGAATCATGGGGTGAGAGAGCCTTTAAAGCCATTAATGCTGGCCTTGATCTAGTTTTTTTCGGTGGATGTAAGTTTGAAATATTAAATGAAATTGCGCAAAATGTACCGAATTTATCAGAAGATGATTTCAAAAGAATTCAGAATAGTTTCGATCATTTGGCCAATCAGCCAGCAATTAATTACCAAGAGACTTTGGCAGAGTATATTGAATTATTAAAATCAATGGAGAGTGAATTTGAAAAAATCTTGGAAACTAAGTTTTCTGAAGAGCTTAAGCTAATTATTTCTGTATTACACGGTAGAAGTGACTTAAATGCAGATTACTCTTCTCCTTTATTCAAAGCGTAGTTGGGTTTTATTGATAATAACATATGAGATTTATATTCCTTTCTCCACCTGATACTGGCCATGTTTATACCTCTATATTTCTTGTAAATTCTTTAGTTAAGAGGCATAGCGTCACTTATTATGGATTTAAAAAGCACAAAAAAACTATCAAAGGCTCAGGTGTGATTTTCTCTCAGTATCCAAAAGAAATTGAAGATAAAATTTGGTTGGCTTCACCGTATAATTTACCTGAACATACACCAGTAGATGAAAGAAAAAAATTAATTGAGACCTGGGAAGAAAATAAGACAAATCTATCATTTGCATTGATAGAATGGCTTTTTAGTATCTCTCATGAATATGATGCAATAGTAATGGATGTAGTTTTTTATCAAAGAACTGGCTTTGTAATTCCTTGTATTACAAAGGAATTAGCCATACCTTTAATTGGTTCTTTTTCTTACTTTCCACGTCAAATTTCCTTTAATACTAGGTTTCTGCCTGAATTTATACATACAACTGTTAGCAATCCTATCTTATTTCATTTAGAATACGAAAAAGTTTTAGCTACATTTAATACAACACTACAGGACATATCCTATTATATTTTTGAGAATAGTATAGAGGTATACTATAGCTCTCAGTACCACATGGGTGGCAATATGAGTAAAAATTCATTATTATTAGGTAATAGATTACTTAATAATTGGTTAGAGATTTCAGCGTATAAGCATACAAAAGATAATTTGATATATTTTTCTTTAGGAACAGTATGTAACCATAATCTAGGCATTTTTGAAGAAACAATTAAATTTTTAAGCACTCTTCCTTATGAAGTAATAGTATCATCGGGGGGTAACGAATACATATATGAAGCGCTACAAAAATTTCAATACACAAATATTGATGTTAGATACTTTGTGAATCAACCAGAAATTTTAACTAAATCAAAAATATTTATTACACATGCTGGAGCTGGTAGTGTATATGAAGGCCTGTATTTTGGGGTACCTCTAATATGTATGCCACAGGATTTTGATCAACCTATGAATACAAAAAGAATTCAGGAATTAGGAGTTGGTATTTTTGTAAATAGCTCTGAAAATATACAAGAACAATTAGCCGTGGCCTTTAAAGATTTTGAAGAAAATAGTGATAAATATTTAGCAAATGTAGAAAAAGTTAGACAATCTTTTTCTGCATCAAATACTCCAGACGCTGCAATTTTTCAATTGGAAAGTTTATTGACTAAAATAGGATTTATAGAACCAGTAGCTTCTCAATATTGTTATTAAAATTGAGAAGCCTAGAGTATAAATTGTCTCTAAAATATTATAATGCTGTTCATCCGCATTTTATGCTTGATTCTCTTATAGTTGAATAGTATACACAACGTAATGTTAATGAGAGGAATTATGTCAAGTATTGCTTTTTTGGTTCTGTCTATAGAGGACATCATATAGCTCCAAAGCTTTTAGTTAAAGCTCTTTCTAATAAATCACACAAAGTTGCTTATTTTGCGCCACAGAAATACATGGATATAGCTATGTCAATGAATGTTACTTATATCCCTTATCCTGAATTTAAATCTTTAGAGTATTTAATTAATGCAAAATTACCAACAACAGGCGATGTAAATTCAAGATTAAGGTTTTTGACAGAAACAACAGTTAATGCATCAAAAGATATTTCTGATTGGGCAGAAAATTTGCTAAGACATCATCATAAAGTTGATTTAGTTATATACGATAATATGGCTATATGGGGTTATGTCGCAGCACAAAGGCTTGGCATGGCAAATGCTTGCTCAATCACCATTATGGCTACTAATAAAGCAGTTATGCAAAACACAGGGGATGGAGGAATATATCTCACACTATCTTCTGAGGTATCGGAACCTCTTCAGGCTCTACATAATAAGAACGTTCATGGAATTCAGTCGTTTACTGATATCATGACATGTGAGTATAATCCAAAGAAGATACTATACACTTCACAGTACCTTCAAAGACACCCATCTTTCTTCCCAATAAATGACTATATTTTTTTTCCTAAGCGCTGTGACGATAATATTATATCAAAACGCATCTCAGACAAAACAAAAATATATGTGTCATTTGGAACTGTGTACAACAGTGATGTAGAATTATACACTAACATACTAGATACTATTACTAACAAAGGATATGAAATTATTGTTTCAGTCGGTGGAAGCGAAAATACATTTAATGCCATAAAGAAACACAATAATTATACAGATGTTGCTGTAGAGAAGTTTGTGGATCAAGAGAGTTTATTACCAAATATAGATATATTTATTACACATGCGGGATTAAATAGTGCAAGCGAGTCTATATGTCATCTGGTGCCAATGATTACAATTCCCCTAGTTGGAGATCAAAATGATATAGCCAAAAGCTTGTTGAGCCTTGGAGGTGGATATCTGGTGCAAAGACAAAACATTAGTGAAAATATTGAGATAGCTATAACCCACGTAATAAATAACTTGGAGAGCTATCAAGCAAATTTATCTAAAATCAAGGAATCACTTAATGATAATCAAGCTGCTGAAAGCGCTCTGGGAATACTGGAAGAGATGATGGGTACTGTGACTTTAGATGAGCTATAAGTATTTGTTGAATAATTTTCAGTTTTAGCATTTGTAGCATAGCAAGTTATCAAGTAGCATTGCAGTGATATTGGTCTCAGAACATCTAATTAATTATGAAGTTTGTATTACATAATGAATTTAAATGGGGGCATAAATAAAAATTGAATTTTGAAAAGGCAGGAAAATTAAGTAGTTAGAACCTTAATGTGTAAGGCTCTTCCCCACCATATTTTTTGACGCTAAGTTTTCCAGTCTTTACCTTATATGTAATTCAGCTCATCTTAAACTGGAGCTGGACGCCATTGTTTTTCCATTATCACTTAACCGGACTTTCCCTAGTGGTTCTGGGCGCTATGGATATTATGGTCGGCGCGATAATTTGGTTAGCTTGCCCGAAAATGAGAGCAGTATCGCTGCTTATGATGCCATATTTACTCTGGATTTTATTTGCAAGCTACTTAAATTTCTACATATGGTGGTACAACTAGACTTCTTTCGAAACCTGTTGATTAGAGTAAGATCAAAGGAGATTTAGGCGCGCAAAAGTTGAGTGTATTAGACATACAGGATGCTTCGAGCACGAAATCAACGAAGCAGATTGATTCAGAAACTGAGTGTGCAAAGAAGTCTACTGATGTTTCTATGGATTTTTAAAGTCAAACATCTCAATATATTTTCTGTTAAACTTATAAGGCCGCTCATGAATATTATTCCATGTATTGCGTTTAACTGTAAATCCAATAACGGCTATAGCCCTGTTCAATCTCAATAAAGGGATGATAGCCTTATAATGTGGCACTGTTCTGATGCTCCGATATCCATCTAGAAAAATGTTTTTGTAGCCATTAAAATTTCCCCACTCACCGTGCTCAATAGAGCAAAAATCATCCTCTGCAAAACCTGATCTAGCTGATGACCAATCAATAATGCCACGTAAACTATTTTGATGGATAATAATATTGCCTGGTCTAAAATCTCTATGAATGATACATGGACCATCAACTTTTTCTAAGAGGTTTAAAGAGTTATTAAAATAATTCAGGCTTTTAAAGATGGTGTCATCAGGAAGATGACCTTTGCATTCATCTATACCTTCTTCAAATTTGGCTTTAAAATGCACAATAGGGTCTGGGCTTAAATCTAAATTTCTATTCAAATAGCCAAAACCGTTGCTTTTATTTTCATGAATTATTGCCAACGATTTTCCCATTTCAAAGGCTATTCCTTTTGTTATGGTATGAGGTGTTAGCAAATCTCCAGGTAAATACTCCATGAGAACTGCACCAAAATTTTCCGCTCCTGGTGGTACAGTGCTGATAATTTTAGGAACTGAAATTTGCATAGAAAAATAACCCAGAAAATAAACCTCATTTGCATAATCAAAGCGAGATTCACATATTTTCAATATATGAGAACGACCACTTCGCTCTAAAACTTTATAGACGGTCGCAACCATGCCCTCATCATGATCTATTTTTATAAATTCGGCATCTTTATCCAAATTCAAAAGCTCTTGATACTCTTGCGTGTTAATTACGGACATGATCAACTTTATCAAAAATCTTTGTTAACTGCTCAAAATAGCTCGTATCACAACCATCTTCTAGTGCCCATACCCATGCAAGTACTGTCTGCACAAAGCACCAATCAAGGATTCGCTGCGATGGTAATTCAAAGAGCTCAGCAAAGTGAGTGATGCGATTATGAATAATAGTGGTAGCATCAGCATAGTTTAGTAATTCTGGCATTGGATTAATGATAGGATTATCGCCTTGAAACCCTGATAAGACATAATTGTAAGTAAGGTTTGTGACTTCTTTTAAATCACGCAAATCCAGCCTTGAAGCTATTGCCGTAACAAGCTCAGGCAGCGCATTTAGCCATGTTTCGCCTTTTCTTTCGTAAATGTCGATGATGTTGGAGCGGAAAGTGTTCATTATGACTTCTCTGTAGAAAATGGCTCTGCACCATCTTCCAAAATATCTAAATACTTACGATAGATATAAACTTTATCACGTTTCTTACCACTTGCCTCCTCAAGTACTCCAATAGACTTCAAGTGATTTAATGCACTTCTTGCTGTTGGCTGAGTCATGTTCAACTCCTTGGCAAGGAGAGGAACTGTGACTTGTGGTAGCTTTTTCATATATTCAAGTGTTTGTTCGCATGAGAATCTAGCGCGGCCTAAATGAGATATTTTCTCAATATCTTTTGCAAAAAGATCATTAATGCTTGTCGCTGTTTGAATAGCTTGTTTTGAAGATTTCTCGACACCAATGAGGAAAAATTCCATCCATGTCTCCCAAGTGCCGGATTCTCTGACTTCTTGCAGCAGCCCATAATAGGTATGGCGATTTTGTTTAAGATAAAGGCTTAGATAAAGAATTGGTTCATCAAGCATACCATTCGCACATAGAAGCAAGGTTATGAGCAACCTGCCAAGTCTGCCATTACCGTCTAAAAAAGGATGTATTGTTTCAAATTGAACATGAGCCAATCCTGCTTTTATGAGAACTGGCAGGCTTTCATCATGAAGAAACCTTTCAAAATCGCTAAGGCAATCACTTAAATGGTCTACTGGAGGAGGGACAAAAAGAGCATTGCCTGGCCTTGTGCCGCCAATCCAATTTTGTGATCCTCTAAATTCTCCAGGCGTTTGACTTGATCCTCTACATCCAGAAAGCAAAATACCGTGTATTTCTTTTAAAAGTCTAAGAGATAAAGGAAAATCATCTTTTAAGCGCTCTAAGCCATAGTTTATAGCTTTAACATAATTAGACACTTCTTCCACATCTTCAATTGAGACTTCAGGTTTTTGATTATGTTCAAATAGCATTAGATCTGAGAAAGAGCTCTGCGTTCCTTCAATCTGACTTGAAAGCAGAGCTTCTTTACGTACATACATGTAGATAAAGAGCGCTGTATTCGGAATAGTCTTATGAATACTATTTAATTCAGCCAGCGCATGCGTTGCTTTTTCAAGGTAAGGATAAAGCAGCGTGAGTTCTATAGGTGGCTCAGGTGGCAGTTTTGCAGGAACATATGCTTTATATGACTCACCAGAGATCCTTTGTGTAATGTATATTCCTATTCTTTTATTCATAAGCTCTCTTTTCTTAAGCCGTACACACTAAGAAAATATATCAGATTATCTTTTCTTAGTCAAGATGGTAAAGAAAAGATACGCACTCGAGGATGCCACTTTCCAGAGAATCTAAAATCGTTCGTTTGATACTCTCCGAGTACGCATCTATAATTGAATAAGTTCAAATACTTTACTCTTGCAAAAAATCGTGAGGCAGTTAAAATAGAGGCACAAGAAAAAATTGAGTTTATGACTATAAATCTAAGCTTTTCCTTAATAACTTAAAAATGTTTCACATGCATTCCCACTTCAATAGAAGTCAAAATATATTAATATCTTTGTCTTTAATAACTGGAATTATCTTAGGTATAATAGGAAGTGTCACTATCAATGCTACCGCATCATATTTTATAGATATTTTCATGAATCTATTAAAGTTTATAAGCTTACCACTAATATTTTTCTCGATTACTTCTGCAGTTGCCAAGCTCCAAGACCAATCCCATTTTAAGAGCATTATGGGCAGGGCGTTGAAATATACTTTATTAACCACAATCGCGGCCTCTTGTCTATCAATGATTATATATAAAATTATAGATCCAGCAAAAAGATCGGCATTGGAAGCAATTTCATCAACCATTGGTGGTAACGATAATAATATATGGCAACATCTAATTAATATCGTTCCTTCGAATATTGTTAAGATTTTTCATGATCATAATGTTATGGCTGTAGTATCTGCTGCACTCATGATAGGTATAGCATCTCTCTTTTTAGAATCAGAACAAAAAAGAACTGTTCACAAGGCGTTTGAGGGTTTCTTTTCTATATTCATGAAGATTGCAAGCTTTATAATTATGCTAATACCATTTGTTTTATGGGCATTTATTGTGATGTTTATCAGAGATATCCAGTCGGGCTTTGATATTACTAAGCTAGTCTATTATATTATTGCAATCAGTTTAGCTAATGCTTTGCAGGCGATTGTAGTTTTACCAATCTTCCTTAAAAGCAAAGGCATATCTCCGATTAATACCTTTAGAGGAATGTTACCAGCTCTGGTCACTGGCTTTTTTTCTAAGTCATCTAGCGCAAGCATGCCAGCTACTATGCACTGCATCGAGAAAAATCTTCAAGTAAGTCCAAAAATATCTTCGGTAACTATACCTCTGTGCACAACAATAAATATGAACGCTTGTGCAGCATTCATATATATCACCGTGTTATTTGTTGCTGAGAGCAACGGCGTATCTTTTTCAAGTTTTGATTATGTTATGTGGATATTCCTTGCCACTATTGCGGCAGTTGGTAATGCTGGAGTTCCAATGGGCTGTTTCTTTATGGCCTCTGCATATCTTGCAAATATGGGAGTTTCGACATACTTAATGGGAGTAATTTTGCCATTCTACGCTATTTTAGATATGTTTGAAACAGCTATAAATATATGGTCTGATGCTTGCGTTACAATTGTAATAAACAAAGGATACGTTCAAGATGCAGAAAAACAGCAGCGTGCTTCTAGAAACTAGACATACTTCAGCTCTAAACAAGATAGCTCTTCTGGCTTACAATCTCTACTCGGGCTTTGATGGAAATATGTAATCGTTAAAAGGTGGGATTTGGTATTATGCGCTTTTGACCGATCTAAATGTCAGCGACACTCTTCTTTGACGAGATATATTGGCACCCTGGTGATTATCGCTTTTTCTAGCTGCAATGCTGTGTGCCCATAAGTATCTAGCATCGCGTGTTAGCAGCAACAAGCTTCTTGCTGATAGCAGCTTTGCTATTTTATTTCCAGAGCGAGTAAAGTCCATGATGCAATCAGAGCCAAGACTTAAGGAGCAAATCGCCTCTCCAAAATAAGAAATACAGTCTATATGTGGTGCGATGCCTTGTCCTGGCATATATTCATTTATGATGATCTGGTCTGGCATTTTCAACAAAAGTCTATCTTCGAGCAGCTTATTGCTAATAGCAACTAGCCACCCAGGGATGGGACCTAGGTAATCTCTACGATCTATTTGCTTATTTTTATAATCATATCTGTATCCATAATGTTGTACTTTGCGCTTCAAAACTTGACTCCATTCTTGATGGTCAATGATCTCAAGCAGCTCTAGTTCTTTTTCTTTTTTAATATAGTTCTCTATGTACTGAAGCCCAAGAATTGAAGTTTCAGCCTCAATTTCAGGATTGAATAAATCTAATTGCTTCATCGCCTAAACTCAAAAGTTGCAAAATCGTCATACCCATCTAATGCGCTTCTATTTTGATTTGTCATGGTATGCTCATAACCAGGGTAGTTCGCAAGAGAAAAACTGTATTTTATTGGCTGTTTGAGTTTATATAATTTTGCTACTTCATCAAATTTGAAGATATTATTATAATAATCGCTATCAACTATGGTAATTATTATAATACCATTTTTCTTTAATAAATGAAGTGATGACTTTATAAAATCACATGCCAATATATAATTGGCATTGTGCCCCTCTACCGTTTCTCTGCTTCCTGTATGAGGAAATTGAAAAATAATTGTATCAAATGATGATGTCATAAAAATTTTATCTAATCTTGTAGCGTCTACATCATGCATAACATGGACTCCAACTTTTGCTAATAATCGGGCATTATATTTGCCTAGATCAGATAATTCACTATATTTCTCATAAGTAGATGATATAATATCTCGGACAAAAGGCATTTTTTGCACGAGCGCATAAGTAAAGCTTAGATTTCCCTCTCCTACTAAAAGAGTAGAACCACATGAAATACGCTCAGCAAAATCGTATTGCATTAAGCTTTTAAATAAAAGCCGAAGTTTTTGATCTATATTCAACATTGATTCTTCTAAATATTTCAAGCCTAATGCTGAATATTGTGTGCTTAAATTAAAGATCTCTTTTCTGAGATCTAGTATTTTTACTGCGCATTTCAAGTTATTTTGATTGGTAAGCATATGATAAATAGATTGACTTAATGATATACTCATTATAAAGCGCTCTGTTAGCTTATGGAAGTGCTACAGTATAGATTTTAGTATCCTTATTTCAGTTTGGATGCTTAAATTGAAATAAAAAGCCATTTGTCGTATTTTTATTTCAATTTTATACCCTATATTGAAATAAGAACCAAGTTAGTGTATAGTTATTTCAATACTATGGTTAAAATTGAAATAAGAGATGCCATGCGTAAAACCGGTGATTATGAAAAATTAGGTGATTTAAGTTATTTTATTCCGCATTCACTGCCTCCAGCAGAGCCAGGGCTAGAGCTAACTACAGAAATAATGACTTTATATGGAGAAGCTAGCTTCAGCTTAGGACAATTGAACGAAATGAGTCAAAGATTGCCAAACCTCAGAAGATTTATAAAGGCTTATGTGTTGAAAGAAGCGCTTTTATCTTCAGAAATCGAAGGAATACACACGACTCTAATTGATGTTTTTACTCATACCTTAAACGACACTAAGATTAGCAAAGATACGCAGCTGGTGCTCAATTACATAAAATCATTAGATGTAGCCCTACAAATGATCAAAGATAAAGGCCTGCCACTGGCCTCTAGAGTAATCCTAGCAGCGCACGAGGTTCTGATGGAAGTAGGTGATAGAGACAGAGCAGCACCTGGTCATTATCGCCAACAATCTGTGCGAGTTGGTGATTTAATACCACCTCCAGCACCTAGAGTACCAGAGCTGATGAGTAATTTAGAGAAATACATCAACGAGCCGTCAGACCTTCCATCATTAATCAAAGCAGGCTTAGCTCATATACAATTTGAAACCATTCATCCGTTTTTAGATGGCAATGGCCGCATAGGTAGGCTGCTGATTGTTCTAATGCTAATCAATAGTGGAATTTTAGATGCTCCAATTCTCTATCCTTCCTATTACTTTAAAAAACATCGATTTGAATACTATCAAACACTGGATCGTGTTCGTACTCACGGTGATTTTGAAGGATGGATCGCTTATTATTTGAAAGCTATAAAAGATAGTAGCATCGATGCTCATCGGAGGGCTAAAGAGATAGAGCTATTAGAGAAAGAGCTGAAAAATATTATTCAAAGTGACAACAAGCTTTCAAAGGTGCAAAAGACAACAATAGATGTTGCTAATGCATTATTCGAAGCGCCAGTTACAAGCATCACAGAGATTAGCAATAACATAGGAAAATCGTATAACACCGTATATAATGTAATTAAGCGATTTCTTTATCTTGGTATTGTGATCGAAAAAGAGAAAGGAGGGAAAAGAAACCAACTTTATCGCTTTGAACCTTATATCTCATTACTTGAAAAAGAGTATTAAGAGGCGTGCAGATTTACCTCAATAACTTTTAGATTTTGTCTCCTGTATTCTTAAAAGCAAATAATCGTTTTGCAAGCTTCATATGCATGCTACCCTTTATAGAGGATATTGGTTATATAAATGGAAGGAAGCGCTAAGTTGATTGCTGAAGAAATAGAGAGTAAGAGATACTTTCTAGAGGCTAGGAAGTGGTATGTCGATATTTTCTTGCAGCCAACCCGCGATGCAGCCTTGATGATTATTGCCAGCACAGCTTTGATCTTAATCGTTACATTTACCCTCTATAATGTTAGCAACGTTTTTCCTTTATCTAAGAAGGTTGATGTCGTTTTATCTTTGCGCGATACAATTAAAAATTATCCTGTACTCAAAAGCATCTCTGAAGGAGATAAGTCCACCAAGCAAGTAGTCACAGAATATTTATGTGCTAATTATGTCAAGGCTAGGGAATCGTATAATACTGATAGATTTCCCGCAAATTACCACTTTGTTTTGCGTAGTTCTTCTAAAGAAATATTTGATGCGTACCACAAAAATATTACTGAATCTAATGATAGTCCAATTGTGTTACATAAAAATGGATATGTAGTAGAAATAGAAACTCTATCTTCATCTTTAAATGTTCAAGGGTATTCGTCTGATGTAAAATTAGAAGGTAGTAAAAAATATGATTCGGTTAACGTAAAATTTACTAAGAAGGTTTATGATGCCAGCAAAGCATTAATTTCTAGCTCTAATCTGGAGGCAAATGTAATGTTTTATTTGTCTGACTATGATTTTTCAAAGTCGGTCAGCTCAAAATTGGATTTTATAGTAACGCATTATGATGTTAAAGAAATTAAAAATTAGTATATTTATCGCAGTAGCAGCTTTGCTATGTATTAATTCACATGCTGTAAGAGAGCCAAGAGCTACTTTTATGGACAGCAGAATCAGAATTATATCATATAATCCAAATGATGTTTTTAAATATACAGGCTACTATGGATACCAGGGCAGTATAGAATTTGAAAAAGGAGAAAACATTGAAACAGTTTCAATGGGAGATACTATCTCCTGGCAAATAGTACCCTCAGGAAACAGGATGTTTTTAAAGCCCATAGAGCAAGATGCAACTACAAATATGACGGTCATAACAGACCGCAGAATGTATTTCTTCGAGCTGCATGCAGCAGATGCAAAAAACATCAACGATCCAGGGTTGGTATTTATAGTTAAGTTTTTATATCCAGGAATTGATTCTTCAGGTGGTACCATGAATTTTTCTCAAAAAGCAACACCAACAGTGCCTGATTTAACAAGGCGGGGTGACTATAACTTCAATTATACGATCAGCGGCTCTGAGGTAATTGCGCCCACGAAAATTTTTGATGATGGCCGCTTCACTTATTTTGAGTTCAAAGATAAAAATGCACCAATCCCTGCTTTTTTTGATGTTGATAAAAAAGGAAATGAATCTATAATAAATTACCAAGTAGTTGGTAATTATATAGTACTAGAAATGGTTGCGTCTCAATTAACATTACGCTATGGTGATGAAATAGCGTGTGCATTCAATGAATCTTAAAGTCTATTAAAATCACACTTTATAATATATAACTCTTAACATATTTGATTGTAATATAGATGAAAAACAAACCAAAATTACTTAAAATCCATAGAGATGGGTATATCTTTACAGCTATTTTTGCACTAGTTTCAGCTTTAGCTGGCTGGATGTTTGCCCCACTTGGGTGGATACTTCTAATATTAACCTTTTGGTGCATTTATTTTTTTAGAGATCCGGATAGAGTAACTCCAACTGATGATAAAAATATCGTGAGCCCGGCTGATGGCGTGGTAAGCAAAATCGAAGAAGTTCAGCTACCTGCAGAGCTTGGTATGGGTAAGGAAGAAGTAATTAGAATAAGTATATTCCTTAGCGTCTTTAACTGCCATGTTAATAGGGTTCCTGCAAGCGGCAAAATCACTAAAATCTTGTATCATCCAGGTAAATTCTTTAATGCTGCTTTAGATAAAGCAAGCATTCATAATGAAAGAAATTTAGTGGCAATGGAACTTAAAAATGGCAAAAAATTAGTATTTACGCAAATTGCAGGACTGATTGCACGCAGGATAGTCTGCAAACTTGACGATGGCCAACAAGTGGAAGCAGGGCAAAGATATGGCATCATCAGATTTGGTAGTAGAATGGATATATATTTACCAAAAGGCGAGCTAGCCCAGGTAATAGAAGGACAAAACATGGTTGCGGGAGAAACAATTTTAGCTAAAATAGGCTCTAAAGAAAAAATCAAAGGAACGATACAATGAAAATGAATTATAAAAAATTCAATAAACATAGAAGGGAACCTTCCGAGATTATATCAAACGCATTACCTTTGAGCAGGCTTTTCCCAAATTTTATCACACTTGTGGCACTTTGTTTGGGGCTTACTTCGATAAGATATGGCCTAGATCACAAGTGGGAGCATAGCATTGCCTTACTTATAATCGCTGCATTTTTAGACGCTATGGATGGTAGAATTGCAAGATATTTAAAAGTTACCAGTGATTTTGGCGCGCATCTTGATTCTCTTGCAGATTTTTTTAATTTCGGCATCGCGCCAGCTATAATAATTTACATGTGGACATTGAATGATATTGCAACTAAAGGTGTTGGATGGGGTGTGGTTCTTGTGTTCAGCGCTTGCTGCGCTATTAGATTGGCACGCTTTAACGTGGCATCCAACGATGAGTCCTCTAAAAAACTTAGAGAGATGTTTTTCACTGGAGTCAACGCGCCAGCTGGTGCTATGCTTATAGTTACTCCGATGATACTTAGTTTTGAATTTGAGGAGTACGCATCAGTAATCAAAACGCCATGGATTATAGCTATAACCATGCTAGTTGTTGCTTTCGCAATGGTTAGCAGAATACCAACATTTGCAATGAAAAAATTTTCTATATCCCACCGAAATGTCACTATAGTTCTTGGATTATTTGGTTTTATTGTTGCTGCGCTGATGATCAAACCATGGTTAACAATTTCGTTCTTGTCGTTGATTTACATACTGTCGATCCCCATTAGTGTAGCTTTTTATTATAAGAATTTTCATAATAAATCAAATTAATAAGAATGCAAAAATTGGTTGATTACCTAAGTCTCGTGAGATTCTATCATCCAATAGGCTCGCTGCTCCTATTTTTTCCATGTAGCTTTGGAATCCTTCTTGCGTCAACTAATGATAAAATTCCATGGCATCTATTGCTGCTATTCTTAGTTGGAAGCATGATAATGCGCTCGGCTGGCTGTATCATAAACGACCTTGCCGATAAAGACCTTGATATACTTGTTGATAGAACTAAAAACCGCCCCTTAGCAAAAAAATCTATTTCTATATTAAGCTCCTTGATTCTGCTCTTTTTTTTATGTTTACTTGGTGCAATGATATTATTCAGCTTAAAAAAAACCGCTATACTTGCAGGGTTATGTGCAATTCCACTCGTTATACTTTACCCTTTTATGAAGCGCTTAACTAATTACCCACAAGCTTTTCTTGGTATCACATTTAGCATTGGAGCTTTAGTTGGCTATGCTGCCGTTAAAGATTCTCTCTCTATTTCTGCTTTTGTATTGTACATAGCTTGCTGCTTCTGGACGCTGGGCTACGATACTATATATGCATACCAGGACAAAGAAGATGATATAAACGCAGGAATAAAATCTACTGCCATTACCTTTAGCAAAAATCCTAAGCTACCTTTGTATTCCGTTTACTCGCTCATGGTTTCATTGCTGATATACATAGGAGTGGATAATGATTTTTCTTCTTTATTTTTCTTTTTTGTGTTTCTTGGATTAATTCAATTAATATGGCAAGTATATTTTTTTGATCCTAACTCTCCACATAGCTGCCTAAAGTATTTCAAATCAAATGCTTATTTGGGCCTTTTAATCCTATGCGCTTTCGCCCTTGCGTGATGGTAGAGAAATAAAGTCCGCTAAAATAGTATAGCCAACAATGAGATTTTATAGGATCAACTCCACCAGATAGTAAAAATGGAACTTGATATAAAAGACTTCTAGCCAATTGTGGCATATTCTGCTATCATTCTGTGTCGCACATTCAAAGATGATGATAGAATAATGAATGATAAGAAATTTATCGCTTTATGCATTCTTGATGGATGGGGAATCGCGGAAGCTGGTAAATACAACGCAATTAAGAATGCAGATGCTCAATATTATAATTATCTGCTAGATAATTATCCCAACTCCAAGCTGTATACTTCTGGGGAACATGTTGGCTTGCCTAAAGGACAAATGGGCAATTCGGAAGTTGGCCATATGACCATTGGTGCTGGCAGAGTTATCTTACAAGATTTGCTCCGCATCAATCGAGCAATAAAATCCGGCGAGCTATTTCAAAATCAACATATACAGGAGCTTATCAAGCGCACCAATACTAAATCTTGCCACATAATTGGCTTAGCATCGGATGGCGGCGTACATTCGCATATTGACCATATGATGGAGATCACTCAATTCCTTGATGAACAAAACATTAATGTTAAATTGCACTTGATAACCGATGGTCGAGATACACCTCCTAAATATGGCTTATCAACACTTGCAGAGTTACAGCTAAAATTGCTTTCTTCTACTAGGAATGCATCAATAGCAACGCTAAGTGGCAGGTATTATGCCATGGATAGAGACAAGAGATATGAGAGAACTAAGAAAGCATATGATGTAATCAACAATGGAAGTAAGAAGAAGTTTAATAGCGTGTGTGAGGCAGTAGAATCCTCTTACAAAATAGGCATCACTGATGAATTTATTGAACCAGTGAGCTCCCGAGATTATAATGGCATTGAAGATGGCGACTCGGTGATTTTTATAAATTTCAGAGCAGATAGAATGCGGCAATTAGCCTCTGCTTTGTTGCTTCCCGAATTTGGTGTTTTTAGAGTTAACAAAAAAAAATACGCAGCTCAAATTACGATGATGCCATATTCGAAAGAACTATCACAGCATAGCGAATCTATATTTAAAAAAGAAAATATTAAAAATCACTTATCGGAGATTCTATCTCGAAATAACTTTTCACAATTAAAGGCAGCTGAGACTGAGAAATATGCGCATGTAACATTTTTCTTTAATGCTGGGCGTGAGGATCTATATCCTCTAGAAAAGCGTATTTTAATCGAATCTCCCAAAGTTAGCACTTACGACCTCAAGCCTGAAATGTCTGCAGCTGAGCTCACGGAAAGCATAATTGCTGAAATATCTTCAAATCAGTATAATTTTCTATTGGTAAATTATGCAAATCCAGATATGGTGGGGCATACTGGCAATTATGAAGCAACGCTAAAGGCTATAAAAATAGTGGACGATTGTTTGAGGAAATTGGCACAAGTGGTTTTTGCTATGAATGGTACGCTGATAATTTCTGCTGATCATGGTAACGCCGAGGAGATGTTTGATAGAGGTATAAAATGCCCTCACACTTCTCATACATACAACCCAGTTCCTTTTATAATTGCCAATAAAGAATATTACCAGAAAGATATGAAACTTACCGATGGTACATTGGCTGATATTGCTCCAACTATCTTGGCTCTTTATGGAATAGAAAAACCACCGGAGATGACTGGTGATAACTTAATGATACACAACAAAAATTTGGTAAAAGCACATGAATAAAAAGCGCTCAAGAGTAAAAAAACAACTCAAAAACGTTATGGAATTAATCGTAATAATATTTCTAGCGATTTTATTTCGCTCAGTTGTATTCGAGCCTTATGTAGTGCCTAGCACCTCTATGTTGCCTACTCTATTAGTTGGTGATCGTGTTATAGTCAAAAAATTCGCTTATGGTATTAGCCGATATTCATTCCCATTTTCTCCCTCTCTTTTTAAAGGAAGACTGTTTGAATTTAGCAAGCCGGAGCGCGGTGATGTCATAGTATTTGAAACCGATAAAGTGTACATCAAAAGATTAATTGGTCTTCCTGGAGATACTGTACAAATGGTTGCAGGAAATTTATTTGTTAATGGAAAAAAAGTAAAAAAAATAAACTCACATAAGCTGTTTTCTTATAATCGCATTGCTGTCCCAGAGTATATAGAGGAATTGCCAAATGGTCTTAAATATAAAACTTTAGATTTGGAACAGGGCTCGCTCTATGACACCACAGATATTTACAGAATTCCGCAAGATCACTACTTCTTTATGGGCGACAATAGAGATCACTCTAATGATAGCAGAAATCCATATGGAATTAGTTTTGTGCCTTATGAGAATTTGCTGGGTAAGGTGGATACCATTTTCTTTTCTTCACAAGAGATAAGGTGGTATAACCCGATGCTATTCACTAAGTTGGATAAAGATAGGTTCTTCAAGCCGGTTGACGAATAAACTTTAGGAATTTTATATAAGTAAAATATGCACGAAGAATTTTTTAAAAAAATCAATTATACATTTAATGATTTAAGTATTCTTAAGGAAGCTTTGACTCATCCAAGTATTTCGCAGCTAAATAAGCTTGAAAAAAACTATGAGAGATTGGAGTTTTTAGGTGATTCTGTATTGTCGTTTGTAATTACAGATTTGCTCATCAAAGAATTCTCCAATGAAAACGAGGGAGATTTGGCTAGAAGACGGGCCTATCTTGTGAGTGGAGAAGTTTTGAATCAAATTGCTGCAACACTAGGCCTTGCAGAAGAAATAAGGCTTTCAGAAGCTGAAGAAAAGGTGGGAAGCAGGAGTAGTATGCAAGTACTTGAAAATGTCCTAGAATCATTGATTGGTGCAATTTATATTGATGGTGGACTTCAAGTTTGTGCGGAATTCATCAAAAATAATTGGCAACAGACTATCAGAAGTTCTTTGGTTCCGCCAGTAGATGCAAAAACCTCTCTTCAAGAATGGTCTCAAGCCAAAAATCTAGGAACGCCACTATATACACTTACCGAACAAATTGGGTCTGCTCACAGCCCTATATTTACTATTGAAGTTTCCGTAAGAACTTTGCCACCCTTTAAGGGATCGGCGCCATCTAAAAAACTCGCAGAGAAAAGAGCTGCACAATTAATGATAGATTATATAAATGAAAATGCAAAATCCTGAAAAACAATTTACCAACTGGATAGTCTTCATAGGCCCACCTAATGTCGGAAAATCAACGCTAGTGAATAGGCTGGTTGGCGAAAAAGTATCCATCGTCACGCCTAAGGCACAAACTACTCGTAGTTCTCTAAAGGGAATAAGGGTTGAAGGCAGCACACAGCTAGTATTCATAGATACCCCAGGGATTTTTGAAGCAAAAACACGCAATGAAAAGATTTTAGTAAACTCTGCATGGCAAACCGTTAATGATGCTGATGAGATTTGCTTAATGCTAGATGTTAAGAAAGCATTGCAGCCAAAAAATATTGAGCTTTTACAAAATATTAAAAAGCGCAGAGTACTGTGCAATTTAGTTATCAACAAAATTGATTTGCTGCCAAAGCCCAAATTGTTAGAGATGATAGCGCAGCTAAATCAGATGTGCGATTTTAAAAATATTTTTCTCATTTCAGCACTAAAAGGTGACGGAGTTGATAAGCTATTTGAATATTTCATGGGAACAGCACTACCAAAGCCATGGCTATTCGATGAAGATAGCTTTACGGACGCACCTCTACACTTCATGGTTTCCGAAATAGTGCGAGAAAAAATCATTTTCAATACCCATCAAGAGGTACCTTATAATGTATATGTACAAACAGATCATTGGGAGAAAAAAGATAATATTGATGTAATTAATATCAATATCTTTGTAACTACAGAAAGTCACAAGAAGATTTTAATTGGCAAAGATGGTGGTCTATTGAAGAGAATTGGAACGCAAGCTAGAAAGGAAATTGAGCGACTGATAAATAAGAAAGTATATCTTGGGCTGCATATTAAGGTAATTGATCCAACGCGCATTAAGCATCCAAATTATGAAAATAAATAATTATAAAAAAACATTTTTGATTAGCCTAGGAGCCGCATTCGAGTATTATGATTTTATAGTCTATGCATTGATGGCCCACTACTTAATCCATATTTTCTTTAAAGGAAGTGGATTAGAGAGCTTGATCCACTATCTCCATACATTCGCGTTAGGGTATATTGTCAGGCCACTAGGTGGAATATTGTTTGGCTTAATATCAGATAAATATGGCAGAAAAAGCTCTTTCTTGATCATCATAATTTTGATGTCGATTGCAACCCTTACGATGGGTTTGCTACCTATGAATAGCAGCAGCTCATTATACCTTCTAATCTTAGCTAGAGTCGTTCAAGGTATTGCATTTGGCGGAGAAGTATCTAACGCCATCACTTTTGTACAAGAGAGCAACAACCGCGATTCAACTCATGGCGGAATATTGACTTCTGCTATAACATTTGGAAGCATCATGGCTTTATTTACCATTTACCTCTTAACTAGCTTTTTAAGTGAAAAGCAAATCATATCTTGGGGGTGGAGAGTACCGTTCTTATTTGGCGGAACTATGGTGCTATGTTGTTATTGGGTCAGAAAAGATTTAGTTGAAACCAGCGAATATATGAAGACTATGAGTGAAAAGAAAAATATACCTGGGTTATTGAAAGAGCTATTTACCAAGCAAAAATTAAGGCTAGCTATAGGCCTTACGCTCTCAACTTTTGTTTTGTCTTTGTTAGTTGTCTCAATATTTTTACCAACTTATTTTCCTAGATTTTTTGGATATGAAGCTAAGCGCGTTTCACTAGCTCTGACTATATCATTGATTGTATCAATGTTTATTTCGCCTTTTGTTGGTGCAGTGTTGAATAAGGTAAATAAGATAAAATTTATTACATATGTCATTCTTCTGCTTATTCCTTGCTTATGGCTAATGTTCAGATTTTTATCGCCTGCGCTATTTAACATAACTATATTCATGATTATTTATGAAATTTTCCTATCGATTTTATATATAGCGCATTTGAGCTTTTTGGTTGATTTATTTGACGTAAAAATCAGAACAACAGCGGTTGGATTTTGCTATAATATAGGCTATGCTATTGCAAGCTTCTTACCTGCGTTTATTACGTATTTAATACAGGTAAAATTTTCTATAATATTTGAAGAAGATAAACACATGCTACTTTGGATTCTAATAGGAATTTCAGTAGCTGCATTTGTTATTTTAAAACTATTGTGTAAAAATTATGATAAATAAATCTATACTAAGAGAATACGACATTCGCGGCATCTACGGCAAAACACTGACAGATCATGATGCATTCTTGGTAGGATGGTCATTTAGCAAATATTTGCAAACTCTACTCAATAGAGAGAGAATTATGGTAAACGTTTGCAGAGATGGCAGACACAGCTCTATATCTCTTTATTTGTCTCTAATTAAGGGCCTTGTAGAAGGTGGTGCAGCAGTGCAGAGCATTGGAATCGGCCCCACCCCAATGCTATACTTCTCCAATTTTATAGACGGTGAAGTTGATGCCGGGATCATGATAACCGGTTCCCATAATCCGCCTGAATATAATGGCTTCAAATTCATTGCTGATCGCTCGCCCTTTTTTGGCGAAAAAATACAGAAACTCCATGAAATATCGGCAGAATATAAAGCAGATGATCGTCACATCAATGTTGCTGTACAAGATGTTAGCTATATTGAAGAGTACGTTAACAAGCTGCTTTCTGTATGTTCAGGAATAAGAGAATTTAAAATAGCGTGGGATCCTGGAAATGGTGCTGCTGGCGAAGTCGTCGAAAAGTTATGCCAAAAGCTGCCAGGAAAGCATATTCTTTTAAATGAAAAAATTGACGGCAACTTTCCTGCGCACCACCCTGACCCCACAGTAGTCGAGAATTTGGAGCAATTAAAAGCTGCGGTTATTAATAATAATTGTGATCTTGGTGTTGCGTTTGATGGTGATGGCGATAGAATTGGGGTGATTGATAATTTAGGGCGCATCATTTGGGGTGATCAACTGCTTACTATACTTGCTAAAGAAATTTTGACAAGACTTCCAGGGGCTCCAATAATAGCTGATGTAAAAGCTAGCAGAGTATTTTTCGAACAGATAAAAAAATATGGTGGTGTGCCTGTGATGTGGAAAACTGGGCACTCTAACATCAAGCAGCATATGAAAGATATAGGCGCTCCCCTAGCCGGAGAAATGAGTGGGCATATTTTTATTGGTGATCAATATTATGGTTACGATGATGCATTATATACGGCGGTCAGACTGATTAGCCTACTATCTAGCAGCGGCGAAAATCACTTCAGCAATATTGTTGATGCTCTACCTAAAACTTACAATACCCCTGAAATTCGTATTGAATGCAAAGATGAGGAAAAGTTTGCAATAGTTGAAGATTTAAAAAAATACTTTAGAGATAATAATATAGAATTTAATGATATCGACGGAATTCGCTATTCGTCAAAAACTGGCTGGGGTCTAATTAGGGCATCTAATACTCAAGAGGTCTTGGTATGCAGGTTTGAAGCCGATTCTGAAGCGGAAGTTCAAGAACAAATCTCGTTCATAAGTCGCCTCTTGAAAGAGCACAATTTGACGTTATCAGTTGATTAATAAATTACGATTTTTTAAGCGAAATCACTTGCGCCTAATGATTGTAAAAAAACTTGTGAGCCTTAACTGCGAAAGGGTCGGTCATGCCAGCAATATAGTCTACTATAGTAACGTGTAAATTTTTCTGGTCTTTATCTATTTTATTATACCATTTCATCGGTAGGGATTTAGGATTTTGCAAATATAAATTATATAAGTCTTCTATAATTCTTTCGCTCTTCTCAAGCATTTGCAAAACTTCTTTGTTTTTATACATATTTTTAAATAAAAAGGCTTTTAGTTTTTTAATGGTTGAGTCAGTATTCCGCGAAAATGAAATCAGTTGGGTGCCAGCATTTTGTACGTCATGCAAATCTATTATTTTAAATTTTCTGATATTAGCAGCAGAATAGCTAATTAAATCTTCTATGCATTGATTTGCCAACCTAATAGTTATTTCATATATTACTTTTTCTGCATCTACTTTTTTCTTAATATCTTCTACTTCATTGATGATATCGTTGATTATATTCGCTTTGCGCAAATCTTCTAAAGAAAACAGGTTAGCTTTTAAGCCATCTTCAAGATCATGGCTGGTATATGCAATGTCGTCCGCTAGAGATGCAACTTGTGCCTCAAGTGATGGAAATTTATCCAGGGCTAAATCATGGATTTCGTTATACTCAGCGATATAGCCGAGATTACTTTTATCCGTCAAAGGACCATTATGTTTTATGATTCCTTCTAGCGTCTCCCAAGTGAGGTTAATACCATTGAATTTGATGTATTTATCCTCTAAATGCGTCAACAGTTTCAGTACGTAGATATTATGATTAAACCCGCCATGATTTTTTAGCATCCTGTTCAATACCTTTTCGCCTGCATGCCCAAATGGCGGATGGCCAACGTCATGTGCTAAACACAGAACCTCAGTTAAGTCGGAACATAAATCAAGAGCATTGGCGATAATTTTACCCACCTGCGCCACCTCCAGCGAGTGGGTGAGCCTCGTGCGATAATGATCGCCTTTGCCATTAATGAACACTTGAGTTTTATATTCAAGCCGCCTAAAAGAAGCGCAGTTAATGACTTTGGTCAAATCCCGCTGGAATTCATTTTGGAATTTTAGCGTTGGCTGGCTCTCGACGTGTAGCCGCCCTTTTGAATGCATAGGATTGGTAGCATATGGGGCTAAATTTGTTGACATCTTACCTGTTCAATTATAAAGTATAAAACAACGATATGACAAAAATATTAATTTAAAATGAATAATCCGCATAATATTATCTTAACTGATAACGCTGCTAAAAGAATTACAGAAATTATTACTTCAGGTCAAGAAAAAGGAAAGAAATTACGTATTTCTGTAGAAAGCGGCGGTTGCTTTGGTTTTCAATATAAATACGATTTTGTGGATAGTGCTGAGAGCAACGACATTATCATTGAAAATATGGATGCAGCTGTTGTAATTGATGATATTTCTATAAATTTTATGCAAAATGCTGTAATAGATTATGTTGAAAGCCTTGGCTTTGCCTCTTTTGAAATTAAAAATCCTAATTCAAAAGGTGGTTGTGGCTGTGGCAACTCTTTCTCAGCGTAATTTAAGTCAGAAAATAAAATGGAAAAAATCGCACTAGTAACAGGCGCATCAAGTGGTATTGGGAATGCAGTAAGCAAAAGGCTCATTGATGATGGCATTCACGTTATTGCCATAGGCAGAAATATCAGCAAGTTAGAGGATTTAGATGATTATGCTAGATCAAGAAACTCTAAAATAACCGCAGTGCCACTAGACCTAAAAGATAGCGAGAAGATATTAGGGCTTGGCAAAATCATTCAAGAAAAATTTGGCAAATTAGATATTCTAATTGCTAATGCTGCAACCCTCGGCGAGGTGACTCCGCTCAATCATTATGACGCAAAGGTATGGGAGTTGGTGATGCGAGTCAATTTTACTGCTAATTGGTACTTAATAAGATATCTAACTCATTTACTGCAAAGATCAGAAAAAGCAAATGCCATTTTCGTTACTTGCGAAATGAGCAGCAAGAATAAAGCATATTGGGGGGCATATGGTGCTTCAAAAGCAGCGCTTGCCAGACTTGCAGAGACATACGCAGAGGAAATGGCATCAACTAATGTTAAAGTTAGTTTATTCGATCCAGGAGCAGTGGATACTAAACTGCGCAAGGCCGCGTTCCCTGGCTTAGATACCAGCCAGTTAGCAAAACCAGAACACGTAGTCGCTGGTCTTTTTAGTTGCCTTTATAAAGTATAAAGCGCTTAGTAAATGCATAATTTGCTATTAGAGCTTAGGGGGCTATCCTATTATTGGCGCATCAAAGCTCGAGAAAGAGTTCTCTTTATATATAGAGAACTTTTCTACTCAGCACCACTTGCCCAAGTCCTACCATCAGTGGAATCTTCTCCTATTATGTAATCATCGGCTGGGCAGAATTCATTTCCCATTACGTAGCTCATATACTCTAATCTCTTCATCTTATCTTCTTGCATCTTTTGCATGCTATGGTTTAGATCTGGACAATAGAGGTTAACGTTAGTGTTCACCATATCGTTCATATCACGCTCATAGTCTATATCTTGATTACCATAATAATTATTATTGCGATCATGTGAACTCCATCTAGGATATATAACGTCAACGTTACCATCTTGATGTGCTGCATTAAAATAGCCAAAGCCAATAGGATTGGCAGTAGCAAGGTCAGTGAAGTGGTTTATAGATTGATTGTACACAGCCTCTATATATGGCGGTGGGTTATTAAAGTTACGTTCTACTATTTCTTGAGTCTTTTTTATTACTGGATGGTAAGGTTTTGCTCCGAAAATAAAATTATCTATCGATAGCATATAGTTAGGGCTATATGTAACACTGAAAAAGTCATAAGTATTTAATTCACGATCTGGTGCTTTTGAGAATATGTAGTTAATGTCGGCATAGACACCGCCCATATAATTTACCAAATCATAACGCAGTATGTCTGTGGATAGTCCCCAATATTTTTTTGATAATTGCTCTTGGAATATATCATAATTGTATAGGTGATCACCTACTTCGGAAACTTCTCTAACTTTTATTCCTTCAGCTTCCAATTTTTCAACGGATTCTTTGAGTAGGCTTTTATCGTTTACCCAGACAATTTGCGTCCAATTATGCTTCAGAGAAGAAGTAAGCATCTTGTGGGTTTTAATGGCGTTAGCAATATCTTGCTCTCTAACCTGCTTTGGAGAATCTGCTGATGTAAGCCATATGTGATGTAAGATTGGTGGAATTTTTGTATCATTCCCTTCTTTAGCAGATAAATTTCTATATTTATAACTCAGCAGTAAAGCAGGATCAGAAGAAAATTCTTCAGGAACCTCGTTAGCAATGTGATGCCATGCTTCTTGTTGTTGTTCTAGTATCTTTTTTATAATGTCGCAATCGATATTAAATCGGTTATTATCTATAAGATATTCAATAAGTTCTCTGCGAGATGACATTAGAGCTTGATGAAGTTCTTCCGAGGTAAGTCTAGTATGCCCACTAAGTTCAAAAGAAGCCTTTATCAATTCCTCTTGTATCTCAATTTTTTCCTGCGAAAATTCGGATTTATTTTCAATAGAGTTCCATTCTGTAGGCGAGATAGATAAGGCTTTTTTTAGAAATTGAGTTGCTGTTTCTCTGGTTAGTAAGATGTCTCTCTGGGCAGATAATGTCTCTAGACTAGTGTATGTGCTGTGAGCTTCTAACTCGGCATTTAAATCTGCTCCATTCTCAATTGCTGCCTGCACTAATTCTTTTTGAATTGCAACTTTATCGTGCGAAAGCTCTGATTTATTTGTAATAGAGCTCCATTCTATAGGGGATATAAATAAGGCTTTTTTTAGAAATTGAGTTGCTGTTTCTTTAGTTAGCAATATGTCTTTTTGCGCAGATAATGTCTCTAGACTAGTGTATATGCTGTGATCTTCTAACACGTCATTTAAATCTGCTCCATTCTCAATTGCTGCCTGCACTAATTCTTTTTGAATTGCAACTTTATCGTGCGAAAGTTCGGATTTATTTTCAATAGAGTTCCATTCTGTAGGCAAGATAAATAAGGCTTTTTTTAGAAATTGAGTTGCTGTTTCTCTGGTTAGTAAGATGTCTCTGTGGGCATATAATTTCTCTAGATCAAAGTCCATGCTGCTACCTTCTAACACGTCATTTAAATCTGCTCCATTCTCAATTGCTGCCTGCACTA
>Ga0075163_10001876_pt1 | contig 28412 bp, 30 predicted proteins | sample JI1023141ADNA_FD_71478 | JGI IMG/M metagenome (GOLD analysis project Ga0075163, IMG submission 71478) | Wastewater effluent complex algal communities from Wisconsin, to seasonally profile nutrient transformation and Carbon sequestration -... | ecosystem: Engineered > WWTP > Effluent > Algae...
GGCGCCACGCGCGCCGAGATCACCGCCGCCTTCGACGCGCCAGCCACGCTGCAACCCTGGCTGGAGGAAGCCGGGTTCGACAACGACGGCACCCTGCTGCTGCGCCGCATCGTCGACGCTCAGGGCAAGAGCCGGGCTTTCATCAACGGCAGTGCCGCCACGGCAGCGCAGCTGCGCGAGGTGGCCGATCACCTGATCGACATCCACGGCCAGCATGCCTGGCAGGGCCTCACCCGGCCGGCCGCGGTGCGCGCGCTGCTGGACGAGCAGGCCGGCCTGGACACCCGCCCGCTGGCCGAGGCCTTCGACGCATGGCGCCGGGCCAGCGAGGCACTGGCCACCGCCAAGACGCGCCAGGGCGAATTGGCCAGCGAGCGCGAGCGCCTGCAATGGCAGATCGGCGAACTGGCCCGCCTGGCCCCAGGCGCCGACGAGTGGCCCGAGCTGAATGCCGAGCACCAGCGCCTGGCGCACGGCCAGGCGCTGATGGACGGTGCCGGCCAGGCGGCGCGCTGGGTTTCGGGCGACGACGAGGCCAGTGCCTCGCAGTTGGTGGCGCGAGCGATCGGTGCCCTGGAAGATGTGGCCGAGTTCGACGCCACGCTGGCCCCGGTGCTGGAGGTGCTGCAAGGCGCCCAGGCCCAGTTGGAAGACGCCGCCCACACGCTCCACGGCTACCTGACCCGAACCGAGCTCGACCCAGCCCGCCTGGCCGAGCTGGACGCGCGCCTGTCGGCCTGGGTCGGCCTGGCCCGGCGCTTCCGCCGCTCGCCAGAAGATCTGCCCTCACTGCTGGCCGAGTGGCGTGCCGCGCTGCAGGCGCTGGACGAGGCGGCCGATCTGGGTGCACTTGAGCAGCGCGTGGCCGCGGCCCTGGCCGCCTGGCGCACCGAGGCCCAGCGCGTGAGCGCGGCCCGCACCAAGGCCGCCAAGCCCCTGGCCCAACGCGTCACCGAGGCGATGCAGCAGCTGGGCATGGCCGGCGGCCGCTTCGAGGTGGCATTGGTCAAGCAGGCCGAGCCGCAGTCCTTCGGGCTGGAGACGGTCGAGCTGCTGGTGGCCGGCCACACCGGCAGCGCGCCGCGCCCGCTGGCCAAGGTGGCCTCGGGCGGTGAGCTGTCGCGCCTGGCGCTGGCAATTGCCGTGACCACCGCGCAGTCGCTCCGCGCAGCCCCGGGGGCCAGCAGCGCGCCGGCCACGCTGATCTTCGACGAGATCGATTCCGGTGTCGGCGGCACAGTGGCCGATGCGGTGGGCCGGCTGATGAAGCAGCTGGGCCGCAGCGCCCAGGTGCTGGCCGTGACCCACCTGCCGCAGGTGGCCGCCTGTGCCGACCAGCATTTCGTGGTCGCCAAGGCCACCCAGCGCGGCCAGACGCTGAGCCAGATCGCGCCTGTACACGGCGAGGCCCGCGTGGCCGAAGTGGCCCGCATGCTGGGTGGCGACAGGCAATCCGGCACCAGCCTGGCCCACGCGCTGGAGCTGATCCAGAGTGCGATAGCAGAGCCGAGATCGCCATGATCAAGGCCGCGGCACCTGAGGCCGACGCTCGTGAAGTCGTGCTGGTCACCGGGATTTCGGGCTCAGGCAAATCGGTGGCGCTGCATGCGCTGGAGGACGCCGGCTACTTTTGCGTGGACAACCTGCCGCCCGAGCTGTTGCGCGACTTCATCCGCGTCGAAAGCGGCCACGGCGTGAAGCGAATGGCGATCGCGGTCGATGTGCGCACCGCCGGCTCGCTGCCGCATCTGGTGCCGGTGCTCGACAGCCTGCGCATGGACGGTGTCAGCGTGCGCAGCCTGTTTCTCAATGCCACGACCGGGTCACTGGTCAAGCGCTTCTCGGAAACTCGCCGCCCGCACCCGTTGAGCAACCCCGCCACTGCGGGCGACCCGCACCGTGCGCTCGTCGAGGCCATCGAGCTGGAGCGCACGCTGCTGGCCGATCTGCGCGACCGCTCCACCTTGCTGGACACCTCCCAGCTGCGCCCCGCGCAACTGCGCCTGTGGATCCGCGATCTCGTGGGCGCCCACGGCAGCCGGCTGAAGCTGGTCTTCGAATCCTTCGCCTTCAAGCATGGCGTGCCGCTGGACGCGGACATGGTGTTCGACGTGCGCGTGCTGCCCAACCCCTTCTACATCCGCGAGTTGCGCCCGCTGACCGGCCGCGACCGCCCCGTGGCCGATTACCTGCGCCAGCAGCCCGAGGTGGCCGAAATGCTGTCGCAGATCGAGACCTTCCTGCGCCGCTGGCTGCCGTCCTTCGAGGACGACCAGCGCAGCTACCTCACCGTGGCCATCGGCTGCACCGGCGGGCAGCACCGGTCGGTCTACTTCGTCGAGACGCTGGTCGAGCGGTTCGCCGGCACGGTGTCCACGCTGCGCCGCCACCGCGAGCTGGATGCCGCGCGTTGAAGCTGACGCCCGACCCGCTGCCGCTGTTCCCGCTGCGCACCGTGCTGTTCCCCGGCGGCCGGCTGCCGCTGAGGATCTTCGAGGCGCGCTACCTCGATCTCGTCAGCCAGTGCCTGCGCCAGCGCACGCCGTTCGGCGTGGTCTGCCTGCAGCAAGGGGGCGAGGTGCGCCAAGCCGCCGTTCCGTTGCGCTTCGAGCCCCTGGGGGTGTTGGCGCACCTGGCCGATGTGGACGCCGAGTCGCCCGGCATCCTGAAGGTCATGTGCCTGGGTGGCGCCCGCTTTGAATGGGCATCGGCCAGTGAAACCTCGGGTGGCCTGTGGCAGGCCAAGGGGGTCCGCCTGCTGCCCGATGACCCGCCGGCCCCGACCGGCGAGCGCTTCGCGGCTGCGGCCGGGGCACTCGGCCGTGCCTACGAATCCCTGGGGCAGCGCACGGATGTGGCCCTGCCGGTTGAGCGCCGTTTCGACGACGCCGGCTGGGTGGCCAACCGCTGGTGCGAGCTGTTGCCGGTGACGTTGGCGGCGCGCCAGCAACTGATGGCCCTGCCGGATCCGCTACAGCGCCTGACGCTGGTCGACGATTTCCTGCGCAAGAACCAGTTGATCTGAAAGCAGCAGCCTGGCCACTGGTGTGGGCAGGCCGAAGTGGGCCAGATCCGCCCGCGCAACCCAGCGGCCGCTCGGCCACATGGACACCAGCGCGGCCTCGTGCCGGGCCTGTTCGCCGAGCCGCAAACGCACCGGGGTGAGGTTCAGGTCCAGGTGGGTCAGCACATGGGTGAAGGCCGGCAATGTCTCGCGCATGCCGGGCCAACCGTCGACGGCGGCCAGCAGCGCCTCGGCCGACTCGAACTCGGGCAATGACCACAGCCCGGCCCAGACACCCGCATCCGGCCGGCGCTGCAACCACACCGTGTCGCCCTGGGTCAGCCAGAGCAGCGCGTGGGTGCGCTGGCTGCGCTTGAGCTTGCGCGTCTTGACCGGGTAGGCCTCGGGGCGGGCCTCAGCCCGGGCCACGCAGCCTACCGCCAGCGGGCAGGCGCTGCAGCGCGGCTGGCGCTGGCTGCACAGCGTGGCCCCCAGGTCCATCAAGCCCTGGGTGTAGGCGACCATGCCGGTGCTGTCGGGCAGCAGATCCTGCGCCAGTGACCACAGCGCACGCTCGTGGCGGGCCACCGCGAGGTCGTCGCCGAACCCCAGCGCCCTGGACAGCACGCGTTTGACGTTGCCGTCAAGGATGGCAACACGCTCGCCGAAGCAGAACGCGGCGATGGCCGCAGCCGTCGATCGGCCGATGCCTGGCAGCGTGGCCAGGGCAGCCGCTGTCGTGGGGAAGCTGCCGCCGTGCTCGGCCACCACCGCCTGCGCGCAGCGGTGCAGGTTGCGCGCCCGGCTGTAGTAGCCCAGGCCCGCCCACAGTGCCAGCACGTCGTCCAACGGGGCGGCAGCCAGGGCCTGCACGGTGGGAAAGCGTTGCAGGAACCGCTCGTAGTAGCCCAGCACCGTGGTGACCTGGGTCTGCTGCAGCATGATCTCGGAAAGCCACACCCGGTAGGGCTCGCGCGCCTGTTGCCAAGGCAGGGCGTGCCGGCCGTGGTGCTGCTGCCAGGTGATCACGCGGGCGGCGAGATCACCCGCGCCGGACACGCTCACGCCCGGCCCGCGCGAGCCGTGCTGAAGCCGTCGCTTCGTATCAGCGCGCCGGTACCGGGTGCAGCCGCCTCGCCTGCCTGCGGGCCAACTTCGGCATGGGCGCGCAACGCCATGGCTTGTTGGTGAGCGCGATCGATGATCTCCATCAGCCGGGCATCCTGGTTCTCGACCTCGGCAAGCCGGTTCTCCAACTCGCCCGTGGCCTGCTGTATGCGCTCCAGCGTGTCGCGCCGGCGGCGCAGGGCGCGCTTGCGGTCGCGGAACTGGCCGTCGATCTGCTGCGAGGCAGCCTGGTTCCAGGCCTCGACCTCGGTACTGGCGTTCTCGAAGATCACGCGCAACTTGGACATCAGCATGCGCTGGAACTGCTCGGAAAAGGCCGGGCCGTTCATGCGGATCGCGCGGGTCACGCTGAAGTAGCGCCCGTAGCCCCGCTCGATCAGCTTCAATTCCTCGCGGAACGGCGCCAAGTCGGGCGCCGGGGGCAACGCCAGCGTGAAACCGAACTCCGTGTTGAGTTGCCGGAAGCTCGCCTGCAGCATCTGATCGATCTCAGCGCACTGGTGCGCGGCCTTGTCGATCTGGCCGATCAGGGTGCTGCACAAGTTTGCGAAGGCGCTGCGCGCACGCAGGTTGAACCAGCTGTTGCCGAGTGCGGCCTGCAGGTTGGCTACCGCCTCGCGAAGGCGATCCGATTCGAGCGCGCGCACGGCTTCGCGCAGCATGCGCAGGTGCACCGCGCGCAAGGCTGCCAGGCGCGCGGCACAGCGCTCGAACTCGGTCACATCCGCCTGCACACGCGCCAGCATCTGGCCGACGCGGCCGCCGCTCTTGCCTCGCAACCCGCGCAGTTCGAGCATCTGCTCGGCATTGGCCCGGCGTTGGTCGCGAAGGCGGCGGGTGGCGTGTTCCTGCAGTGACTGAACGCCACTGATCAACGCGGTGGCCAACACCTGCTGGCGCTGCGGCAGCAACTCGGCATTCAAGGCCTGCTCCAGCAAGGGCAGGCGGCTTTCCTGCAGCCCCAGTTGGTCGCCGCTCATTCGGGCAGCCAGGGCCTGGCGGGCCGACACCGGGAACACCCGCTCACGCGAAATGCGCAATGTGATGGCCGTCTCCACGCATTGCCGCTCGATCGCCTGGAGGCGCTCGGCGGGGGTCGCCAAAGGGTCCGCCAGGGTGTCGACCTTGTTCAGCACGACGAAGCTGGACAGGCCATTGCCACCGAGGTGGTTGGTCCAGATGTCCAGGTCGGATCGGGTCACGCCCGTGTCGGCGCCCAGCACGAACAGCGCCGCATGGGCGCTGGGCAGCAGGCCGAGAGTCAGCTCGGGTTCGGTGCCGATTGCGTTCAGGCCGGGCGTGTCCACCACCACCAGGCCGCGGCGAAGCAACGGGTGCGGGTAGTTGATGATGGCGTGGCGCCAGGCGGGAATCTCGACCCGGCCGTCGGCCTGGGCGGGCGGGTTGTCGGCCGGGTGCTCGTCGGACCACAGGCCGAGGCTACGCGCATCGTCCACGCTGACCAGCCGGGTGGCGGTGACCTCCTGCAGCGCCTTGGCCAGGCCAGGGGTGTCCGACGGGTCCAGCGAGGCGCGTTTCCAGCGCTCGCGCTGGGCGCGCCAATCGGCCAAGGAGGCGGGATCTCGCCGGGTGTCGATGGGCAGCAGATCCAGCGTGGGCAGCTCGAGTTCGTCCCACGACAACTCCACCGGGCACATCGTGGTGCGCCCGGGGGTGGCTGGCAGGATGCGGCGGCCGGCGTCGGCAAAGAAGATCGCGTTGATGAGCTCGCTCTTGCCGCGCGAGAACTCGGCGACGAAAGCAACCACCAGCTTGTCGCTCGCCAGCCGCTGGCGCAGCGCGCGCGAGGTGGCGGCTGCGGCAGGATCGAGCAGGTCGCTGTCGAGCAGGAAGCGCTCGAGAGCCTTCAGCTCGCGCTCCAGTGCCAGGCGCCAGTCGGCCAGGGCGTCCAGGCCCGGCACCAGCGAGGTTTGCATGGCGAGCTGGCGCTCGACCGGCGGGGCGTGGGGGGCGTTGGGCGTCACAGTGGAAGGCGATGCTAGCAGTGGTATCGGCGGGGCCCGCTGGAAATCAACGGCGTTGGCAGCCCGGGCAGAAATATGTCGCACGCTGGCCCTGAACGATGCGACGAATGGTGACAGCGCAACGCGGGCAGGGCTCACCGGCCCGCCCGTAGACCCTCGCCATTCCTTGGTACTGCCCCACGTCGCCATGCGCGTCGCGGAAGTCGCGCAGTGTCGATCCGCCGGCGGCGATGGCCTCGCCCAGCACCCGCCGCACTGCCGCATGCAGGCGGGCGGCGCGCAGGGGGCCGATGCGCGAGCAGGGCGTGCGCGGGTCGATGCCGGCCTCGAACAAAGCGTCGCTGGCGTAGATGTTGCCGGCGCCCACGACGAGTTCGCCCGACAGCAACGCCTGCTTGACCGGGGTGCGCCGGCCTTTCAGAGCAGCGTGCAGGTGACCGGGCGTCCAGTCCGGATCGAAAGGCTCGGGGCCGAGCCTGCCGAGCAGCGTGGCGGCCGGTGCCGCGTCCAGCGCGGGGGACCAGACCAGTGCGCCAAAGCGGCGCGGGTCGGTCAGGCGAAGGGTGCCGCGGTCGGTCACCAGATCGGCATGGTCGTGCTTGCCGGGCGCTGGCATGCCCATCCCGAAGGCCAGGGAGCCGGACATGCCCAGGTGCAGCAGCAGGCCGCCAGCGGGCTCGGCGGCATCGTCGAGCAATGGCAGCCAGAGGTACTTGCCGCGCCGGCCAATCTCGCCGACGATCTGCCCGACCAGGTGGCCAGGGTCTCCGCCCAACGGCCAGCGCAAGGGTTTGCCAAGCCGCAGTGCCAGGACTCGGGCACCGCGGATGCCTGCAATGCTGCGGCGCGTGACTTCGACCTCGGGCAATTCGGGCATGAGGGAATTATCTGGTCTTGGCGGACTCCTAGAATCCAACCAGCCCCCGGAGACCCGATGACCCGTCGCCCTGCCCGCCCTGCCCCGCGCCGCACCCCCCACCGGCCCGCCCTGCGCGCGCTGGCCGCCGCAGCGGCCCTGTGGCTGGCCAGCCCAGCCATCGCCGCTGAGCCCCCAACCGCGGGCGAGGCGGCGCCGGCTGCCAACTCGGCGATGGACAAGAACCTGTTCCTGCTGTTGCTGGTGGGCGAGCTCGAGGCCCAGGAGGGCCGGCTGGGCAGCGCCCACAGCCTGATCCTCGACGCGGCCAACCGCTCGCGTGACGAGGGCCTGTTCGAGCGGGCGGTCGAGTTGGCCATCCAGGCCCGCGACGGCGACAAGGCGCTGGCAGCCGCCAAGACATGGCGCACAGCGATGCCGGATTCGCCGCTGGCTCTGCGCACCCAGGTGCAACTGCTGGTGGCGCTGGACAAGCCAGCCGAGCTGAGCGAGCCACTGCGCGCGCTGATCCAGCGCCAGACACCGAGCGAGCGTGCCGCCACCATCGCCTCGGTGCCCCGCTTCCTGGCGTCGATGGCCGACAAGGCACGCGCCCTGGCGGTGGCCGAGCAGGCTCTGGCACCCTTCGCGACCGGAGACGCCACCCGCACCGCCGTGCGCACGGCGCTGGGTCGGCTCGCCCTGGCTGCCGACCAGCCCGAAGTGGCGTTGTCGCAGGCCCGCAAGGCGATGGCAGACGAACCGGCTGCCCCCGGCCCCGCCTTGCTCGCGCTGGACCTGATGCCCAAGCTGGAGGGCGCCGAGGCCTTGGTCCAGAGATACCTGGCCGGAAAAGACGCCTTGCCGCCCGTGCGGCTGGCCTATGCCCGCGCTTTGGACCAACTTCAGCGCATTGGCGAAGCGGCCTCGCAGATCCGGCTGGCATTGAAGAATGAGCCGGAGCAGGCCGGGGCCTGGCTGAGCCTGGGCGCCTACCTGGTGGATTTGCGCGAAAACGACGAGGCAGTCACCTCTCTGGAGCGGTTCCTGCGCCTTGATGCCGCGGCCTCAAACAAGACCGACACAGACCCTGCCGAGGGAAAGACCAACGAGCGCGGCATGACCGAGCTGGCCTATCTGCTGCTGGCTCAGGCGCAGGAGCAGCGCGGTGACCTTGCCGCTGCGGCGTCCTGGCTGGACCGCATCGAACCCAGCCGCCTGGACATGTCTGCCCTCGCCCGCCGCGCGAGCCTGCTGGTGCAGGCCGGGCGTGTCGAGCAGGCCCGCGCGCTGGTTCGCGACACCCCTCTGCGTGAGGAACCAGAAGCGCGCACCCGCCTGCTGGCCGAGGCCCAGGTGCTGCGCGACGCGCGGCAGTGGCAAGCCGCCTACGACCTGCTGCTGAGCGCATTGCGCCTGGCCCCGGACGACACGGTGCTGATGTACGAGATGGCCATGGTGGCCGACCGCCTGTCCCGGTTCGACGACATGGAGGCGCTGCTGCGCCGTGTCATCGCCCTGAAACCCGACGACCACCAGGCGCACAACGCGCTGGGCTACTCGCTGGCCGATCGCAACCTCCGCCTCGAAGAGGCACGCAGCCTGGTGCGGCGTGCTGCGGAACTCGCCCCGCATGACCCCTTCATCATCGACAGCCAGGGATGGTTGGCGTACCGCCTGGGGCAGCGCGAAGAGGCTCTCAAGTTGCTGCGCCGCGCGCACCTGGCGCGCCCGCATGTCGAGGTCGCCGCGCACTTGGGCGAGGTGCTGTGGGCCCTGGGCCAGCAGGACGAAGCCCGCCGCATCTGGCGCGACGGGCGCACCCGCGAGGCGCGCAACGACGTGCTGACTGAAACCCTGGCGCGGTTGCAGGTCACCCTGTGACCTTCGCCCGCCGGGCTTTGCTGCTGGGGGCTGCCGCGACGCTGTCAGCTTGCACCAGCCTGCCCCCGGCCGCAGAGGGCGAGGCGCCGCCGCGCACCGGCCGGCTGCTGGTGCGCGTGGAGGCCAGCGGCAGTTCGCCGGCACAGCAGCACAGTGGCGCCTTCGAACTGCGTGGCAGCGCGGAGCAAGGCCAGCTGCGGCTGCTGAGCCCGTTGGGCACCCAGGTGGCACTCGCCCGTTGGAGCCCCGCCGGTGCCGAACTGGTCGACACCTCGGGCACGCGCCGCTTCACGGATCTGGACGCCCTGGCTCTGGAGGCCCTTGGCGAGGCCATTCCGCTCGGCGCCCTGCCCGACTGGCTTGCGGCGCGCCCTTGGCCCGGCGCACCCTCGGCGAACGGGCCCGGCACCGGATTCACGCAGTTGGGCTGGGCGGTGGACCTGTCCCGCTTCGCTTCGGACGCCTTGGTCGAAGCGCGCCGCGCCGCGCCGCCTGCCGTGCTGCTGCGCGCCAAGCTCGACAGCGCCGTCTGACCTCAGCACCCCGCACCATGCCCCTGACCGCGCTTTGCGACCTGCCTGCCCCGGCCAAGCTGAACTTGTTCCTGCATGTGATCGGCCGGCGCGACGATGGCTATCACCTGCTGCAGTCGGTTTTCACGCTGATCGACTGGGCGGACACCCTGCACCTGGAGCGGCGCGACGACGGGCAGTTGATTCGCCACGATCTGGGCCCCGCCCTGCCGGCCGACGACCTGTGCCTGAGGGCCGCCCGCCTGCTTCAGGCCGAGAGCGGCTGCCAGCATGGCGCCGATATCTCGATCGACAAGCGGGTGCCTTGGGGTGCCGGCCTGGGCGGCGGCAGCTCCGATGCGGCCACGGTGCTGATCGGCCTGAACCGCCTCTGGGCGCTGAACTGGCCGCGCGAGCGCCTGATCAGCTTGGGCGCACGCCTGGGCGCCGATGTGCCCTTCTTCATCGGCGGCCACAACGCCTTCGTCGAAGGCATCGGCGAGCGGCTGACGCCAGTGGAGTTGGCACCGCAGTTTTTCGCGGTGCTCAAACCGCCCCAACCACTGGGCACGGCGGCCATATTTTCGAGCCCGCTGCTGACAAGGAACACCGATCCTGTTATAGTCGCGGGCTTTCTTGCAGACGCCAAATCTTTGGCCGAAAGTGAACGCGGCGCGGCGCAAACCGTGCGCGGGTTTGCCGGCCACAATGACCTGCAACGAGCCGCCGAGGGCCTGTGCCCGGAGGTGGCCGAGGCGGGGCGGTGGCTTCAGGCCCGGTTCGGCAACAGCCGGATGACGGGCTCGGGCAGTGCGGTGTTTGCAAGAGCCGGCGCAGGCGAACGGCCTGTGGCGACCATGCTGGAAGGCGAATGGCCAGAAGGCTGGGTCGGGCGAATGTGCCGGAGCCTGGAAGTGCACCCCTTGTCCGGGTGGCTGGGCTGAACAGGTTTGAAGGGTGGGGCCGTCGGCCACATCCTGTGTAGGGGAGTCGCCAAGTTGGTCAAGGCATCGGATTTTGATTCCGACATGCGAGGGTTCGAGTCCTTCCTCCCCTGCCAAAGTTTTTGCTTCACGACGGCGCTGCAAATGCGCCGTTGTCGTCTGAAGCGGCGCTGAAACGAACTACCCTGCCCGCCCACCCGGAGTCATCGACGTGCTGTTCAACACCGTCCTGTTCACTGGCAACGCCAACCCGGTGCTGGCCCAGGAGATCGCCACCCACCTCGGCGCCGAGCTCGGCAAGGCCATGGTCGGCCGCTTTTCCGACGGCGAGGTCACCGTCGAGATCCAGCAGAACGTCCGTGCGCGGGACGTCTTCGTCGTGCAGCCCACCTGTGCGCCGACGAACGAAAATCTGATGGAGCTGCTGATCATGGTCGATGCGTTGAAGCGCGCCAGCGCGCGCCGCATCACTGCCGTGATCCCCTATTTCGGCTACGCCCGCCAGGATCGCCGCCCGCGCTCCACCCGCGTACCGATCAGCGCCAAGGTCTGCGCCAACCTGCTGGAAACGGTGGGGGTCGAGCGCGTGCTGACCATGGACCTGCACGCCGACCAGATCCAGGGCTTCTTCGACATCCCGGTCGACAACATCTACGCCTCACCGGTGCTGCTGACCGACCTGAAGGCAAAAAACTACCAGGACCTGGTCGTCGTCAGCCCCGACGTCGGCGGTGTGGTGCGCGCCCGCGCGCTGGCCAAGCAACTGGGCTGCGACCTGGCCATCATCGACAAGCGCCGCCCGAAGGCCAATGTCTCCGAGGTGATGCACGTCATCGGCGAGATCGACGGTCGCAACTGCGTCATCATGGACGACATGATCGACACCGCCGGCACGCTGGTGAAGGCGGCCGAGGTACTCAAGGAGCGGGGCGCGAAGAGCGTCTACGCCTATTGCACCCACGCCGTGTTCTCGGGCCCGGCGATCGAGCGCATCAAGGGCTCCCACCTCGACGAGGTGGTGATCACCAACACCATTCCGCTCAGCGATTCCGGCAAGGCCTGCACCAAGATCCGGCAGCTGTCGGTGGCCTTCCTGTTTGCCGAGACGATCCGCCGCATTTCGGACGGCGAGTCGGTCACGTCCCTCTTTTCGGAGCAGAACAGCAACTTCTGATCCGCAAATCCCGGCCCGCCAATCCTGGCGTGCCGGTTTCATCGGGCTGTCTGGTCGCGGACGCCCGCACTTCACCACTGGAGAGTGTCATGCAATTCGTCGCCTTTGAGCGCACCCAGCAGGGGACCGGAGCGAGCCGCCGCCTGCGTCATTCGGGCAAGGTGCCCGGCATCGTGTTCGGCGCGGGCGAGCCCGCCATGGTCGAGCTCGATCACAACGCCCTGTACTTCGCGCTGAAGAAGGAAGCCTTCCACTCGTCCATCCTCGAGATGGAGCTGGCCGGCAAGACCCAGAAGGTCCTCCTGCGCGATTTCCAGATGCACCCGTGGAAGCAGCAAGTGCTGCACGTCGATTTCCAGCGTGTGGATGAAACCACCCGCCTGCGCAAGAAGGTGCCCCTGCACTTCTCGGGCGAAGAGAACTCGATCGCCGTGAAGACCGACAAGTGCCTGGTCAGCCACGTCGCCACCGACATCGAGATCGAGTGCCTGGCCACCCAGCTGCCCGAGTTCGTGGCGGTGGATCTGTCCGGCCTGGTCAAGGGCAAGAGCCTGCACGTGTCCGACCTGTCGCTGCCGGAAGGCATCAAGGCGGTCAAGCACGGCACCCAGAACCCGGTGGTCGTGGCCGTGACCGAAGCCAAGGTCGAAGAAGAGGTGGTGGCCGCGCCGGTCGCTGCCGCCGACGACAAGAAGGGCAAGGGCAAGGGCAAGAAGTAAGCCCTCGGCCCTGCGTCGGTCTGAAAGCCCCGCCAAGGCGGGGCTTTTTTCATGGCCGCCTTTCGCTGAAGGTTCCCTTCGAAGCTAGGGGGGCGAATTCAATGCCGGGCAGTGCCCCGCATGGCTAGCATCCAGGCTTCACATTCAAGGAGCCGACATGCCTTTCCAAGCTCTTCGCGCCACCGGGGCCGCCTTGGCTCTCGGCCTCGCCAGCCTGGCGTCTTTCGCCGCTTCCGAGCGCGGCGCATTTCCCCAGATGGCACTGCCCGAGATGGGCGCCGCCGGCCAGCGTGCCATCGACTTGCTGGGCCCGCGCCTGGACGCTGTGGCGGCCTGGTACCGGCAGAGCCCGCAGGAGTTCCGCGCCATGCTGCTGCGTGACCCGCTGATGCGGCTGGATCGGCAAGGCCGCCTCTTCGTGGTCGACACGCTGGACAAGCCCTTGCCACCGGCGCCCGATCAAGGCGTGCAGGCTGACGGGCCCAAGACCGCGCTGGCCCCGCTGGACCAGACCTTCCTGCTGCACAGCCGGCCCGGCGCGCAGCGCACGATCTACCTGGATTTCGATGGCGCCACGCTGGAAGGAACGGCCTGGAACAGCGGCGGCAACACGATCACTGCGATCGCCTACGACTTCGACGGCAACCCCGACGCCTTCTCGGACGCCGAACTGGAGCGCATCCAGTACATCTGGCAGCGTGTGGCCGAGGACTACGCGCCGTTCGACATCGATGTCACCACCGAAAAGCCACCGGGCAAGGCCCTCACCCGCAAGGATGCCGCGGATCAGATCTTCGGCACCACTGTGCTGATCACCAACCACAACGGCGTCTACGACTGCAGTTGCGGTGGCGTGGCCTATGTGGGGGTGTTTGACAACGTGGGGGATTTCTACAAACCCGCCCTGGTGTTCTGGGACATGCTCGGCTCGGGCAACGAGAAGTACGTGGCCGAGGCCATCTCGCACGAGGCCGGGCACAACGTGGGCCTGTCGCACGACGGCTACTCTGGCGGTGGCTACTACCCGGGCCACGGCGAGGGTGAGACCGGCTGGGCGCCGATCATGGGGGTGGGCTATTACCAATCGCTGGTGCAATGGAGCCAGGGCGAGTACGCCACGGCCAACAACAAGCAGGACGACTTCGTCGTGATCGGCCAGAACGGCGGCCCGTTGCGGCCAGACGACCATGGCGACACTGGGGCCACTGCCACACCGATGACCACCACGCCGAACGGGCCGAACCTGGCGGTTTCAGCGGCCGGCGTGATCGAACGCCGCACCGACAGGGACTACTTCTCGTTCACGGCAGGTGCCGGGGCGGTGGAACTGGCCGTGGCTCCCGATGCCCGGTCGGCAAACCTGGATGTGTCGCTGAAGTTGCTGGATGGTGCGGGCGCCGTGGTGGCCAAGGCCAAGCCGAATTCCATATTGGCGGCCACGCTGAGCGCGACGCTGCCAACAGGCGGCACCTACTACCTGGTGGTTGACGGTACGGGCCTGGGCAAGCCGCTGGAGACAGGCTACAGCGACTACGGCAGCCTCGGCCAGTACACGGTCACCGGCAGCGTGCCAGCGCCCTGAAAGGGGGCTGGTGCCAATTCAACCCAGCATCTGGCCGGCCGGCACGTACTCGTAGCCCAGATCACGGGCCACGGCTTCGTAGGTCACCTTGCCGGCGGCCACGTTCAGGCCGGCTTCCAGGTGCGGGTTGTCGCGCATCGCGCGCTTCCAGCCCTTGTCGGCCAGCGCCAGGCCGTGGGCGAGCGTGGCGTTGTTGAGCGCGAAGGTTGATGTGCGGGCCACCGCGCCGGGCATGTTGGCCACGCAGTAGTGCACCACGTCGTCGACCAGGTAGGTGGGATCGGCGTGCGTGGTGGCTCGCGAGGTCTCGAAGCAGCCGCCCTGGTCGATCGCCACATCCACCAGCACGGCGCCCTTCTTCATGCAACGCACCATCGGCCGCGTCACCAACTTGGGCGCCGCCGCGCCGGGCACCAGCACGCCACCGATCACCAGGTCGGACTCCAGCACCTTTTCTTCCAGCGTCTGGGCGTTTGAGTAGAGCGTCTTGACACGGTTGCCGAACACCATGTCGATCTGGCGCAGGCGGTCGACGTTCTTGTCCAGCACTGTGACCCGCGCGCCCATGCCGATGGCCATCTGCATGGCGTGCGTGCCGACCACGCCGGCCCCCAGGATCAACACATGCGCCGGCTCGACACCGGGCACGCCGCCGAGCAGAACGCCCATGCCGCCCTTGCTCTTCTCCAGGTGGGCCGCGCCCGCCTGGATGCTCATGCGTCCGGCCACCTCGCTCATCGGCGCCAGCAGCGGGAGACCGCCGTTGGGCCCGGTGATGGTCTCGTAGGCCACACAGACAGCGCCGGATTTGACCAGCGCTGCGGTCTGCTCCGGATCAGGCGCCAGGTGCAGGTAGGTGTACAGGATCTGGCCCTCACGCAGCATCGCAATTTCCTGCGCCTGTGGCTCCTTGACCTTGACGACCATCTCGGCCTTGGCAAAGACCTCGGCCGCGTCCTTGACCAGGATCGCACCGCTGGCCGCGTACTGCTCATCGGCCAGGCCGATGGCGGCGCCGGCTCCCGCCTGCACGAAGACCTCGTGGCCGCGCGAGGTGAACTCGCGCACGCTGGCGGGTGTCAGGCCGACACGGTACTCGTGGTTCTTGATTTCCTTGGGCAGGCCGATGCGCATGGTGGGTCTCCGATGGTCTTGTTGAAAGCGGGCACAACGGCCCGCGTGGGCGGATGGTGGAACCGGCCGCCGAAACAGGGAAGCCGCATCGGAATCTCAGCGATTACATTAGCCAACCTGATGGAATCCTTTGGACATTAGATGAACGCGCTGGACCCCGCCGGCCTGGATTGCCTGGCTGCGTTGGCTGAGGCGGGCAGCTTCGAGCGCGCCGCGCAGTTGCTGAGCATCACGCAATCCGCCGTTTCGCAGCGCCTGCGCTCGCTGGAAGCCAGTGCCGGCCACTTGCTGGTGGTGCGTGCCCGCCCGCTGCGGTTGACCGAGCCGGGCAAGGTGCTGCTTCGCTACGCACGGCAGATGCAGGCCCTGCGGGCCGATGCCGCGCGCGAACTCGGCACCACCTTGTCGCGCGACGAGCGGCTGCCGATCGCGGTGAACGCCGACAGCCTGGCCACCTGGGTGCTGCCGGCGCTGGACCCGCTGGTGCGCGCCGGGCAGCGCGAGGGCTACGGCCTGGAACTGATCGTCGACGACCAGGACTTCACCCACGACTGGTTGCGCCAGGGCGAGGTGCTGGGCTGCGTGAGCACGGTGTCCCAGGCCCTGCGTGGCTGTGCCTGCCAGCCACTCGGTCGAATGCGTTACGTGGCGGTAGCCAGCCCGTCGTTCATCGAGCGGGCGATGCCACAGGGCCTGACGCCGATGAACTTTCCCCAACTGCCCTTTATCGTCTTCAACCGGAAGGACGACATGCAGGCGCAGTGGGTGGCGAAGGCCTTCGGCGTCCGCGCGCCAAGGCTGAAGGAACGCTTCGTGCCCAGCAGCGAGGCTGGCGCCCGGGCTGCGGCCATGGGCTGGGGCGTCGCGGTGTTGCCGGAGCTGTTGGCCCGTGCCCACATCGTCACGGGTGCACTGGTGCCGCTGATGCCCGAGGTGACCATCGACGTGGCCCTTCATTGGCATCAATGGAAGCTGAGCCTGGACGAGCCCCGCCCGGTGGCGGCCGGTTCGGCACGGCAGCCACCGCCAGCACACACCGGGCTGGTGGAGCAGATCGGCCAGGCACTCATCGCCGGCGCCCGCGTGGCACTGGGCGAAGCGCCCCCCCGATAATTGCCGCCATGATTCGCATGATCGTCGGCCTGGGCAACCCGGGCACCGAGTACGAGGGCACGCGCCACAACGCCGGCTTCTGGTGGGTGGACGGCGCCGCGAGGCTGCTCAAGGCCAGCCTGCAGCCCGACCGGGCCTACCACGGCCTGGTGGCCAGGGTGAACCGGCCCGGCGGCGAGCCACTGTGGCTGCTGGAGCCGATGACCTACATGAACCTATCCGGCAAGGCGGTGGCGCCGCTGGCACGCTTCTTCAAGATCGCCCCGGCCGAGATCCTGGTGGTGCACGACGAACTGGATGTGGCACCCGGCCAGATGAAGCTCAAGCAGGGCGGGGGCAATGGCGGCCACAACGGCCTGAAGGACATTCAGGCCCAGCTCGGCTCGGCCGACTTCTGGCGCCTGCGCCTGGGCATCGGCCACCCGGGCGTGCGTGCCGAGGTGGTGAACTACGTGCTGCGCAAGCCGCCTTCGGACGAACGCGACGCGATCGAGCGCTGCGTCGAGGATTCCCTGAAAGTCATCGATTTGTTGATGGCGGGTGAGATGGAGCGTGCGACGATGAAGCTTCACGCCAAACCACCACGGCCCAAGCCGCCGCGGCCGGTTGGCGATGCTTCGCCACCACCCACCTCGCCGGAACCGGAATGAAAGCACCGCTTGCCGCCAGCTTGATCCTTGCCAGCATGGCGTCGGCTGGCGCGACCACCGTCTACCGCTGTGGCCAAACCTACCAGCAGGTGCCTTGCGCGGGCGCCTCGGCGGTGGAGGTGGCGGACCCGCGGAGTGCCGACCAGCGCAAGAGTGCCAGGGAGGCGGCTGAGGCCGACCGCCGGCAAGCCAAGGACATGGCGGCTGAACGGCGAGAACACGAGAAGACCGCCACATCGCAGCGTGCGCCGATGGGCATCCTGGTCAAGCCGGCGGACGAACCGGCCAGTTCCGCAGCAGCCGACGCCAAACCCAAGCCCGGCAAGCGTGGCCACCGCAAGGACAAGCCCGACACCGATCTGCCACGTTATGTGGCGCCGCCGGCAGCAGGCAACAAATAGACCGATCTCAGGTGCGGGTGGCCGCCATCAGCGCGTCGTACTTGCGCTGGAGTTGCTCGCGGCTCTCGACGACGTCCGGGTTCAGCGGTATGCACTCGACCGGGCAGACCTGCACGCACTGCGGCTCGGGGAAGTGGCCGACACATTCGGTGCAACGCTTCGGGTCGATGACATAGAACTCCTCGCCCATCGAGATCGCATCGTTGGGGCATTCGGGTTCGCAGACATCGCAGTTGATGCACTGATCCGTGATCATCAAGGCCATCGGGCGGGTTCCTACTCGCGAGGCTGGGCCACGCGCTCCTTCAGACGTTCGAGCACGGAGGGTGCCACGAACTTGGAAACATCGCCGCCGAGAGTGGCAATCTCGCGCACGAAGGTGCCGCTGACGAATTGGTACTGATCACTGGGCGTCAGGAACAAGGTCTCGACCTCGGGCATCAGTTGGCGGTTCATCCCGGCCATCTGGAACTCGTATTCGAAGTCACTCACCGCGCGCAGCCCTCGCACCACGACCCTGCCCCCGTTCTCGATCACGAAATCGCTGAGCAGGCCGCGAAAGGCAATCACCTCCACGTTGCCATAGGGCCGGGCCAGTTCGCTGGCGATATCCAGACGCTCGGCGATGGTGAACATGGTTCGCTTGTGATGACCGGCCGCGACAGCCAGGATCAAGCGGTCGAACAGGCGGCTCGCGCGCCGCATCAGATCTTCATGGCCAAGCGTCATCGGGTCGAAGGTGCCCGGGTAGACGGCGGTCAGGGGCTGGGCGGTGGTCATTGGCGCGGCCTCGTTCACGGGTGACGGCGGTCGGAGTGTAGGGTGTCGGCGCTCTGGAACAGCGTGAAGTGCACCGCCCCGGCACGGCCCGCCCGGTACGGCACCAGGCCGGCAGGTTGTTCGGCCGGCGCAGGCTCGCCCGACTCCAGGTAGACCCAGCCACCCGGTGCCAGCAGCCGCACGGACCGGGTCAGCGCCTGAAGTGCCCAGCCGGAATCGAACGGTGGGTCGAGGAGCACCAGATCGAAGCTGGCCGGCGCGGCGCTCGCCAGCAGGCTCATCGCGTCGCCACGCTGCACACGAAGGGCGCTGGCCTTGAGCCGCTCGCGGGAGGCGTTGAGCAGGGCCACGAGCTGGGCATCCTGCTCCAGCAGCAGCACCTCGGCGGCGCCACGCGACGCGGCCTCGAAGCCCAACGCGCCCGAGCCGGCAAAGGCATCCAGCACGCGCCAGCCGCTCAGATCCTGGCCCAGCCAGTTGAACAGGGTCTCGCGGACGCGGTCGGGGGTGGGCCTGAGACCGGGTTTGTCCGCCACCGGCAACAGGCTGCGCCGCCACTGTCCGCCGACGATGCGCACCTCGTGGCGCGGCGCGCCGCCACGTTTCATGTGAACCCCCTACGGCGCTGAGCGCCGGTCCCCCTGAGGGGGAGCGCGCGCCTCGGGAACGGCCCGTCGGCGCTCACAACCGCACCGGCACGCCGGCGCGGGCCAGCACGGCCTTGGCCTGGCCGACGGTGAACTCGCCGTAGTGGAAGATGCTGGCGGCCAGCACCGCATCGGCGCCGCCGACCTGGATGCCCTCGACCAGGTGCTCCAGCGCACCGACACCCCCCGAGGCGATCACCGGCACAGGCACCGCGTCGCTCACGGCGCGGGTCAGTTCCAGGTCGAAGCCGATCTTGGTGCCGTCGCGGTCCATGCTGGTCAGCAGGATCTCGCCGGCGCCGTGCTCGGCCATCTGGCACGCCCAGGCCAGCGCGTCCAGGCCCACATTCTTGCGCCCGCCGTGGGTGTACACATCCCAACCCGGGCCTCGGGCAGCAAGGTCGTCGCCATGTCGGCGCTTGGCGTCGATGGCCACCACGATGCACTGGGCGCCGTACTTCTCCGACGCGTCGCGGATGACCTGCGGGTTGGCCACTGCCGCCGAGTTGAAGCTGACCTTGTCGGCACCGGCATTGAGCAGGCGGCGCACGTCGTCGACCGTGCGCACGCCACCGCCCACGGTGAGGGGAATGAAGACCTGCGAGGCCACCGCCTCGATGATGTGCAGGATCACGTCCCGGCCATCGCTGGTGGCGGTGATGTCCAGGAAGGTGAGCTCGTCGGCCCCCTGCTCGTTGTAGCGGGCGGCGATCTCGACCGGATCACCTGCGTCGCGCAGTTCAACGAAGTTGACGCCCTTGACGACGCGCCCGCCGGTGACGTCCAGGCAGGGAATGATCCGTTTGCACAGCATGGGCGGATTGTCGCAGCAGCGCAGGCCGCGGCCTATTGCCGATGCCTGTTGCCACGCCCTCGCTCAAGCGCCGGCAGCTTCGGCGAGTTCGTCAGCTCGGGCCTGGGCCGCCGCGAAATCCAAGGCGCCGGTATAGATCGAGCGGCCGCAGATCACCCCCTCGATGCCCTCTCTCTCCACCGCGCACAGGGCCTCGATGTCGGCGATGCCGGCCAGCCCGCCCGATGCAAAGACCGGGATCGTCAGGGCCTGCGCCAGTTTCACCGTGGCCTCGACGTTGATGCCGGTGAGCATGCCGTCGCGGCCGATGTCGGTGTAGATCACGCCTTCGACGCCGTAGTCCTCGAATTTCTTGGCCAGATCCACCACCTCATGGCCAGTGAGTTTGCTCCAGCCGTCGGTGGCGACCTTGCCGTCCTTGGCATCCAGGCCCACGATGATGTGGCCGCCGAAGGCCGTGCAGGCATCGCGCAGGAAGCCCGGGTTCTTGACCGCGGCGGTGCCGATGATCACGTAGCCCAGCCCGTCGTCCAGGTAGCGTTCGATGGTGTCCAGATCGCGGATGCCGCCCCCGAGTTGCACCGGGATGTCGTCGCCGACCTCCTTCAGGATGGCCCTGATGGCGCCTTCGTTCACCGGCTTGCCGGCGAACGCGCCGTTCAGATCCACCAGATGCAGGCGCCTCGCGCCGGCGTTGAGCCAGCGCCGGGCCATCGCGGCGGGGTCTTCGCCGAAGGTGGTGGAGGCTTGCATGTCACCTTGTTGCAGGCGAACGCAATGGCCGTCTTTCAGGTCGATCGCAGGGATCAGCAGCATGGCTGGTCAGAAACGGTTGAGGATGGGGGAACGCATGGATCGGAGGCGGCGGCGCGGGGCCTGCTCAACGGCAGCCACCGTCGTCGGGTGGTTCACGGCTTCCAGTGCAGGAAGTTGCGGTACAGGGCCAGACCGTGGGCGGCGCTTTTCTCCGGGTGAAACTGCGTGGCAAAAATATTATCTCGGGCCACCGCGCAGGTAAAGCGCAAGCCGTAGTCCGTAGTGCCGGCGCTGTGGTGTTCGTGGGACGGTTCTGCGTAGAAGCTGTGAACGAAGTAAAAGCTGGCTTCGTCGGGCACACCTGCCCAGATCGGGTGCACGGTACCGCCGTGCGGCACCTGGCGGACCTGGTTCCAGCCCATCTGCGGCACCTTGTAGCGGCTGCCATCGGGTTGCAACTGCCCCTCCAGTTGGAACCGCCGCACCTGTCCCGGGATCAGCCCCAGTCCGGGTGTGTCCTGCTCCTCGGAGTGGTCGAGCAGCATCTGCATGCCCACGCACACGCCCAACATGGGCTTGCTGGCGGCCGCTTCGAGCACGGCCTCTTTCAGACCGGAGTCGTGCAACTCACGCATGCAATCGCGCATCGCTCCCTGGCCGGGCAGCACGATGCGCTCGGCGCCCCGCACCTCTTCGGGCCGAGAGGTGACGATCACCTCGACACCCGCGCCCGCCGCCACATGCATCACCGCCTGCGACACCGAGCGAAGGTTGCCCATGCCGTAGTCGACCACCGCAACGGTTCTGGTCACAACGAGCCCTTGGTCGAGGGGATCATGCCAGCCGAGCGCGGATCCAGTGTCATCGCCATGCGCAGCGCCCGGCCAAAGGCCTTGAAGATGGTTTCGCACTGATGGTGCGCGTTGTGGCCCTTCAGGTTGTCGATGTGCAGGCTCACCAGCGCATGGTTCGAGAAACCCTGGAAGAACTCGAACGCGAGCTGGGTGTCGAACGCGCCGATCATGCCGGCCTTGAATTCGACTCCCATTTCCAGGCCGGGCCGGCCAGAGAAATCGACCACCACCCGCGACAGTGCCTCGTCCAGCGGCACGTAGGCATGGCCGTAGCGGGTCAGCCCCTTCTTGTCACCGACCGCCTTCGCGACGGCCATGCCCAGCGTGATGCCGACGTCTTCCACCGTGTGGTGGCCATCGATGTGCAGGTCGCCTTGCGCCTCGATGTCGAGATCGATCAGGCCATGCCGGGCAACCTGGTCCAGCATGTGGTCGAAGAAGCCGATGCCGGTGGCCAGCTTCGCCTGCCCGGTGCCGTCCAGATTCACGCGCACGCGGATCTGGGTTTCCTTGGTGTCGCGCTGGACTTCGGCAATGCGGTCAGAGGTCATGGGGTCAGCTCGTCGAGGGCGCCGCGCAGGGCGGCCAGGGTCTGAGGATTTTCTTCCGGCGTTCCGATGGTGATGCGCAGGCAGTTCGCCAGCAACGGGTGCAGCCCGGACACGTTCTTAACCAGCACGCCGCGGGCCTTCATGCCGGCGAACAGGCGGGCTGCGTCCGGTACCCGGGCCAGGATCATGTTGGCTTCGCTCGGGAACGGCTGCACGCCGGGCAGGCGGGAGAGTTCATCGAACATCTTGGCGCGTTCGCTGCGGATGATGGCCGCCTGCTGCGCGTACTCGTCCACGTGTTCCAGCGCGAACAGTGCCGCCTCACAGTTCAGCACGCTCACGTTGAACGGAGGGCGCAGTTTGTCCAGTTCGCCGACCAGCTGGGTGCGGCCCATCAGGTAGCCGATGCGCACCCCCGCCAGGCCGAACTTGCTCATGGTGCGCATCAGCAGCACATGCTCGTGGCGCTTGAGGCGCTCCAGCGAATCGCGCGAGGCAAAGGGCTGGTAGGCCTCGTCCATCACCACCAGGCCGGGTGCCGCGTCGATGACGGCGTCGATCACGCCGTCGTCCCACAGGTTGGCCGTGGGGTTGTTCGGGTAGGCCAGGTAAATGACGGCGGGCTGGTGCTGCCGGACAGCCGCCAGCATGGCCGGGCCGTCGAGCTCGAAATTCGGCGTGGTCGGCACGCCGACAAAGCGCAGGCCCTGCAACCTGGCGCTCATCTCGTACATCACGAAACCCGGGAGCGGCGCCAGCACCACGTTGCCGGGCACGTCCGCGGCCAGTGTGAGCAGGCTGATCAGTTCGTCCGACCCATTGCCCAGCATGATGTCGCACCCGGCGGGCATCTTCGCGTGCTCGGCCAGGGCGTGGCGCAGCAGGTCGCCGCGCTCGGCTGGGTATCGGTTCAGGGCCACCTCGGCCAGACGTTCGCCCAGCTCGCGCCGCAGATCCGGCGGGAGCCGAAACGGGTTCTCCATCGTGTCGACCTTGACCAGGCCGACGCTGTGTTGCACCGCGTAGCCGTGCATGCCCTGCACGTCGGCCCGCAGGTAGCGGGCCATGCGGTCGGTGAGGGTGGTGGTCATGAGGCGGGGGGCGGTGCATCGAGCACCTCGGGGCCGACAAGAAAGGGGTTGAGGACCTGCACGCTGTCGAACTGCTGCTGATGTTGGAGGTCTTCCGACAGCAGATAGCGGCATCCTTGCGCTTGCGCCGCCGCAACGATCAGCGCGTCACAGTATTTGAGTCCATAGCGGCTTTCAACCGACCAGGCTGATTCCACGGTCGCGTGGTCAATGGCCCAGGGTTCCCAGCGCTGATACCGGCGCACCTCGGCCCTTGCATCGCCGGCCGGCATGGCTGGCTTGATCTTGCGTGTGGCATTGACGTAGAACTCGTTGAGCACCTGGGTCGACAGCCGACCCAGCCGTCGCTGCCACAGGCGCTGCAGCCAGGCGATGGCCTGTGTCTGCTTGGCACTGTCGGCGCCGTCCTCGCTGTACAGGAGGACATCAGTGTCGACGAAGACCGCGCTCATCGAGCCGACCCGCGCTCGTGAGCCTGGTCGCGGCTGGGGTAGCGCGAGCCGTCGGACTTCCAGTTGCGTTCACGGCTCAGCCAGTCCTGCATCGCCCGCACATATGCATCGTCGTGCCGCATCTTGTCGGCGAGCATTTCGCCGACCAGACGGGAGACGCTGGTGTTGCGGCGGGCCGCTTCCAGCCTCGCCCAATCGGCGACGCTGTCTTCCATCGTGACGGTGACGTTTTTCATGCGGGCAAAACACGGGGAACACGAAGTTCGTGTTGCACTATTTTCGTGCTGCACGAACTTCGTGTCAACGCTTCAGCCGCATTTCCGCAGCACGTGCATGGGCCTGCAGGCCCTCCCCATAGGCCAGTTCGGCCGCGATGACACCAAGCTTGTGGGCGCCTACTTCACTCACTTCGATCAGGCTGCTGCGCTTCTGGAAGTCGTAGACGCCCAATGGCGACGAGAAGCGTGCCGTACCGGATGTGGGCAGAACGTGGTTGGGCCCGGCGCAGTAGTCACCCAAGCTCTCGCTCGTGTAGGCGCCGAGGAAGATCGCCCCGGCATGCCGCAGTTGCGGCTCCCAGCGGTGCGGCTCCGACGACGAGACCTCCAGGTGCTCAGGCGCGATGCGGTTGCTGATGGCGCAGGCCTCGTCCATCGAGCGGGTCAGGATCAGCGCGCCACGGCCCTCCAGCGACGCACGGATCACCGCCTGACGCGGCATCTCGGGCAGCAGGCGCTCGATGGCCTCGCGCACCTTGGCGATGTATCCCGCGTCCGGGCACAGCAGAATGGATTGCGCCAGTTCGTCATGCTCGGCCTGGCTGAACAAATCCATCGCCACCCAGTCCGGTGGGGTCGAGCCGTCCGCCAGCACCAGGATCTCGCTGGGGCCGGCAATCATGTCGATGCCCACCTGGCCGAAGACACGCCGCTTGGCGCTGGCCACATAGGCGTTGCCGGGGCCGGTGATCTTGTCGACGCCCGGGATGGTGGCCGTGCCGTAGGCCAGTGCGGCCACGGCCTGGGCGCCACCAATGGTGAAGGCGCGGGTCACGCCGGCCACATAGGCCGCCGCCAGCACCAGCGCGTTCTTCTCGCCCCGGGGCGTGGGAACCACCATGATGATCTCGCCCACCCCGGCCACGTGAGCCGGGACCGCGCTCATCAGCACCGACGATGGATACGCCGCCTTGCCGCCCGGAACGTAGATGCCCACGCGGTCCAGCGGCGTGACCTTCTGGCCCAGCAGCGTGCCGTCGTCGTCGAGGTAGCTCCAGCCGCGGCCGCAGGCCTCGAGCTGGCGCTCGTGGTAGCTGCGCACCCGTGCGGCTGCGGCCTCCAGGGCATGCCGTTGCGCCGGCGTGATGGCGTCGAAGGCCTCGCGCAGTTCGTGGCGCGTGAGTTCAAGGTCGCCGAGGCTCGCCGCCTGCACGCCGTCGAAACGCGCCGTGTACTCCAGCACGGCCGCATCACCGCGCGCTTGAACGTCGGCCAGGATGGCTGCAACCCGGTCTTCGATGGCCAGGTCGGCGTCGGCGGACCAATGGCGCAGGCGGGCGAACTCGGTTTCGAAGTCGGCGGAAGCGGTGTCGAGTTGGCGCAACTGGAGCATGGCGGCGGGCCTACTTGGGAATGGCACCGGCAAAGGCGTCGATCATCGGGCGCAGGATCTCCCGGTGCAGCTTCAACGCGGCCTGGTTCACCACCAGCCGGGAGGAGATATCCATGATGCGTTCGACCTCGACAAGGTGGTTGGCCTTCAGCGTCGAGCCGGTGGAGACCAGGTCGACGATCGCGTCGGCCAGCCCGGTCAGCGGGGCCAGTTCCATCGAACCGTAGAGCTTGATCAGATCCACATGCACGCCCTTGTCGGCGAAATGCTGGCGCGCGACGGTGGTGTACTTGGTGGCGACACGGATGCGCGAGCCCTGCTTCACCGCGGCGGCGTAGTCGAAATCGTCGCGCACCGCCACGCTCATGCGGCATTTGGCGATGTTCAAGTCCAGCGGCTGGTACAGGCCCTCGCCGCCATGCTCGAGCAACACGTCCTTGCCCGCCACGCCCAGGTCGGCGCCGCCGTACTGCACGTAGGTCGGCACGTCGGTCGCGCGCACCAGCACCACCTGGACATCGGGCCGGTTGGTCGGCAGGATCAGCTTGCGGCTCTTCTCCGGATCCTCGCTCACGGTGATGCCGGCCGCGGCCAGCAGCGGCAGCGTTTCGTCGAATATGCGGCCCTTGGAAAGCGCCAGCGTGATCATGCGGGCACCCGCTCGATGTCGGCGCCAATGCCACGCAGCTTGGCCTCCATCTGGTCGTAGCCACGATCGAGGTGGTAGATGCGGTCCACGGTGGTGGTGCCCTCGGCCACCAGGCCGGCAATCACCAGGCTCGCCGACGCGCGCAGGTCGGTGGCCATCACTGTGGCGCCGGACAAGCGGCCCACGCCCGTGACCAACGCCGTGTGGCCGTCGACCTCGATCTTTGCGCCCAGGCGGATCAACTCGTTGACATGCATGAAGCGGTTCTCGAAGATCGTCTCGCTGATCTTCGCCGCGCCCTCGGCGATGGCGTTCACCGCCATGAACTGGGCCTGCATGTCGGTCGGAAACGCCGGGTACTCGCTGGTGCGGAAGCTCACGGCGCGCGGGCGGGCGTCGGCCTGCACGCGGATCCACCCGTCGCCCGGGGTGATGATGGCGCCGGCCTCGCGCAACTTGTCGATCACCGCGTCAAGGTGGCGCGCGTCGGCGTGCAGCAGCGTCACATCGCCACCGGCCGCCGCCACCGCGCACAGGAAGGTGCCGGTCTCGATGCGGTCCGGGACAATGCGGTGGCCCTGGGCCGGCGCGTGCAGCCGCTCGACCCCCTGAATCACCACGCGGTGCGTTCCGTGGCCCTCGATCTTTGCGCCCATGGCGATCAGAAGCTCTGCCAGGTCCGGAATCTCGGGTTCCCGGGCGGCGTTCTCCAGCACCGTTTCGCCGTCCGCCAACACTGCGGCCATCATCAGGTTCTCGGTGCCGGTGACCGTGACCATGTCCGTCGTGATGCGCGCGCCACGCAGGCGGCGCAGGCCGTCGGCGTTCAGCGGCGCCTGGGCCTGGATGTAGCCGTGCTCGACAGTGATTTCGGCGCCCATCAGTTGGAGGCCCTTGATGTGCTGGTCCACCGGGCGCGAGCCGATCGCGCAGCCGCCCGGCAGCGACACGGTGGCGGTACCGAAGCGCGCCAGCAGCGGGCCCAGCACCAGAATGGAGGCGCGCATGGTCTTCACCAGGTCATAGGGCGCCACCGTGGTGGTCACCGGGCCGGCGTCGATGGTGACCTGGTCGGGGTGGGTCTCGGAGCGCTCGGCACGGGCACCCATGTGACGCAACAGTTTCAGCGTCGTGGCCACATCCTGCAGCCGGGGCACGTTGTGCAGCGTCAGCGGCTCGGCGGTCAGCAGGCCGGCGCACAGTTCGGGCAGCGCAGCGTTCTTGGCGCCGGAGATCTGCACCTCGCCGTTCAGGCGGCGGCCGCCGCGGATGAGAAGTTTGTCCATGATCGGGGTGGGTTCGGTGCGGGGTGCCGGGCACGGGCCTGGCGGCATGGCAGCGGCAGAGGGAAGCCGCCGGTGCGGTGGTCAGTGCTGCGTTGCGGCCGGGCTGCCGGACTGCAGGGCCCACTCGGCGGGTGTCAAGGTCTTCATGGACAGCGCGTGGATCTCCTCGCGCATGCGCTCGCCCAGCACGGCATAGACACGCTGGTGGCGGCGAATGCGGGGCAGGCCATCAAACTCCGGTGACACGATGGTCGCGAAGAAATGCTGGCCATCGCCCTCGACCTCGAGGTGCTCGCAACCGAGCCCGGCGGCGATGTAGTCTCGGACTTGGGCAGGGGTGGGTGCGGCCATGATGGCTTCAATTATCCCAGCAAACCAATGCCCTCTGCCGCGCTGGACGGCCGGCATTCAGTGGCGCAGCTTGTAGCCGCTCCGCAAGAGCCGCAACGTGACCGTGGCTACCACGGCCAGAGCCGTGGCCACCACGGCCAGGCTCAGCCAAGGCGAGACGTCGCTGACGCCGAAGAAGCCGCGCCGGAAGCCGTCTACCATGTAGAAGAACGGGTTCAGGTGGCTGGCGGCGAGCCAGAACGGTGGCAGCGAGTGCACCGAGTAGAAGACCCCGGCCAGGAAGGTCATGGGCATCACGATGAAGTTCTGGAACGCCGCCATCTGGTCGAACTTCTCGGCCCAGAGGCCAGCGATCAGCCCCAGCGAGCCCATCAGCGCCGCACCCAGCAGGGCGAACGCGAGAATCCACCCGGGCTGCACGTCGCCCGGTGGCCCGAACCAGACCGTCACCGCCAGCACCCCGGCACCCACCACCAGACCGCGCACCATGGCCGCGCCCACGTAGGCCAGGTACCAGGCCAGCGGCGACAACGGCGAGACCAGCAGGAACACCAGGTTGCCGGTGATCTTGCTCTGGATCAGGCTGGACGAGGTGTTGGCGAAGGCGTTCTGCAACACGCTCATCATCACCAGCCCGGGCACCAGGAAGCTGGTGTAGGCGATCCGGTCGTAGACCTTCACATGGTCTTCCAGCACATGGCCGAAGATCAGCAGGTACAGCACCGCGGTCAACACCGGCGCCCCCACGGTCTGGAAACTCACCTTCCAGAAGCGCAGGATCTCCTTGCGGAACAGCGTGCCGGCACCGGCCAGATGGGAGTTGCCGGTCATGCCACCACCTCCGGCCGCACCGGCGCGGCGTGCATGATGGCCAGAAACACGTCCTCCAGGTCGGCCCGGCCGATCTCCAGGTCTTCCACCCTCACCTGGGCTGTGCGCAGCCGCGCCAACACCTGCTCCACCTCCGTGGCATCGCGGGCAGCGATCTGGGCGATGCGCCCGGTCACGCGCGATCGGGCTGCCAGGTCTTCCGGCAGTGTGTCGTCGGTCTTGAAGCGCAGCATGCTGCCGGCGGTGGCCGCCAGCAGGTTGTCCGTGCGATCGAGCGCCACCACCCGGCCTTGCTTGAGCATCGCGATGCGGCCGCACAGCGCCTCGGCCTCCTCCAGGTAGTGCGTCGTCAGCAGCACGGTGTGGCCCTGCTTGTTGAGCTTGGCAATGAACTGCCAGAGGGTCTGGCGCAGTTCCACGTCCACCCCGGCTGTGGGCTCGTCGAGCACGATCACCGGCGGGCGGTGCACCAGCGCCTGGGCCACCAGCACGCGGCGCTTCATGCCGCCGGAGAGCTGCCGCATGTTGGCACCGGCCTTGTCGGCCAGGCCCAGGCCGGCCAACAACTCGTCGATCCAATCGTCGTTGTGTTTGACGCCGAAGTAGCCGCTCTGGATGCGCAGGGTCTCGCGCACCGAGAAAAACGGATCGAA
>Ga0075163_10001877_pt1 | contig 28388 bp, 19 predicted proteins | sample JI1023141ADNA_FD_71478 | JGI IMG/M metagenome (GOLD analysis project Ga0075163, IMG submission 71478) | Wastewater effluent complex algal communities from Wisconsin, to seasonally profile nutrient transformation and Carbon sequestration -... | ecosystem: Engineered > WWTP > Effluent > Algae...
GGCCTGAAGTGATTGAAACTACAGCTGATTTGAGCCCGACCGCTCAGCGCTTCTCGAGGTTCAGGCCGCCGGTAAAGGCGTAGCTGACGAAGTCATCGAAGGCGAAGACCAGGAGGCCAAAGGGGGCATCGCCCTGGATGCGGTGGGGGCCGTCGCCGATCTCGATGTGCTTGAAGACGCGGCCCGTGCCGGGCACTGCCTCCACGCCCGCCGCGAGGTCCACCGGGCGGCCGTCGATGGTCATGCTGGTGGCGGGATCCACCACCACGGTGATGTAGTCGTTGGCGTAGGTGCCCGGCGCCAGGAAGGCGTAGTCGGCGCGGTACTGGCGGTCGGGCGGCACCAGGAAGATGGCGGGATCGCCCGCGTGGGCGCCAAAGGGCCGCAGGATGCCGGTGGACTCCTGGCCGCTGATGATGCCCATCACCATGAGCGGGCCGTCGGCCTGCAGGCCCACCGGGGCGAAGGTGCCAAACTCGCAGTAGGAGGTGTTGCGCAGGACGATGGTGTTGCCGCCGACCACCATGTCGCCGCAGAACGGCACGCCCACGAAGCCGGGAGGACGGGCCCGCAGCTCGGCAAACGGCCGCGAGAGCGTGATGGTCGTCTCGGCGTTGTTGGCCTGGATTTTCCAGTAGATCAGCTCGGAGGAGCCGCGGTCACCGCGCCGTACGGGCGGCACCAGCACGTACTCGTCGCCCCAGGTGCTCACCGGGAAGAGCTGTTCCTCCACGTGGTCGCAGGCGCCCAGCGACTCTGGATAAAACGCGCACTGGTGGGTGCTGAAGACGGCCAGCTTGGCCGTGCCGCGGATGGTGGCGCCGCTGAAGTCGGGCTGCGGCGTTTGTCCAAAGATATCAAGGGGATTCACCCGCGCCTGGAGCAGCAAAGCCTCCTGGGCGTCGAGGCGGGCGGTGACCTGATTGCCGGCCACCTGGGTGCGGCCGGCGCGCTCCGGTGCGGTCAGGTTGGCGGCGGGCAGGGTGATGGTGACGTCGGTGCCATCCTCCACCGCGAGGATGGCCATGCCCTGGGGGCTGCCGGCGGTGGCGTCGAGGGGGTTCTGGTTCCAGCTCGGCACGCCGAGGAAGCGGTACTCCGCGTCGAGGGCGGAGACGGGCACCAGCAGGCTGGCGTCGTTGCTGAACGAGTAGTTACAGCACAGCGGGCTGAACTGGTAGGCGGCCACCGGGTGGTCGGTGGTCAGGCGGAATGCCAGGCGGCCCACGCGGCTCTCGGGCCCCGGGCGCGCGATGCGGGGCAGCAGCAGGGTCGCCAGGCCACCGGGCGGAATGGTCAGCCCGTCGGCCGTCTCCACTTCGGGCTCCACGACCTGGTTGCCGGCGTCGCGCACCTCGGAGTGCACGGTCTGCGGCGGATACAACCCCTGGATCTCGGGAATGGCGGGCAGCGGAATCAAGACGCGGCTGACCAGGCGGGCGATGTTGCGCTGGGGATCGCGCAGGGTGATGTGCACTTCGCGATCGAGGTCCGGGTTGGCCACCACCACGCCCATGGGCGCATCGGGGGTGGTGCCATTGGGCGCCGGCACAAAGGCCGAGTTGGGCAGATCGATGGCCACATAGTCGCAGCCCAGGTAGCTGCGATCATTGGCCGCGCGGGCGCAGCTGGCGGACTCGCACCGACCCCGCACGCAGATTTCCTCTTCGCCGCAGGGCGCCTGGGGCTGCCAGCGGCCCTCGGCGGGGTTGCAGACGGCCGGCTGGTTGCCGCCGATGCACACTGTATCGCCCACCACGCAGCCGGTGGGGTCGGGCAGGCACTGGCCGTTGAAGCAGACGCCGTCCTCGGCGCAGGGCTCGGACCGCCAGCTGTTGCCGAAGCAGATCTCGAGCTGGCTGCCGCCTTCCACGGGGCACCGCACGGCACCGGGCTGGCACTCGCCGGGCATGCCGCCCGCGCCGCCTGCACCGGCCTCACCGCCGTTGCCCCCGGCCCCTGCGCTCCCGCCGGCGCCACCCGCGCCCCCGCCGGCGCCACCCACCCCCCGATCGGGAGCGGGCCGCGCCGCGTCGGTCATGGGCAGCGTACCGCCGGCCCCGCCGCCCCCTGCATCGCCGCTGCCGCGGGGGCCGCCGCCGCCAATCACGATGGGTGTTGCGGTATTGCCGTCATCGCAGGCGCTCAGGGCGCCCAGCAGCAGGCAGGCAGCAAGAGACAGGCGTACGCCCATGGCGGTCATCCCCAGGACTCAGTAGTCGCGTTCATGTGGCATGACATCCCGCGGGGCGCGGAACATCTGGCCCGGTGAGTAGGCCAGGAAGTTGCTGACCCGACTGGTATAAATGTCGGCGTAGTGCTGAAGCTGCGCGCCAAACAGGCTGCGCTCGTTGCGCTCGCGGAACACGCGGCCCCAGTAGGGGTTGAAGCGCTCATCCACCGCTGCTTCCAGCGTTTCAAGCTCGGTGAGCGTCTTGGCGAGCAGCGCGCCTTCGCGGGTCAGCTCCTCCTCGGCGCGGCCGCGGGTGCTGTCGATGACCCGGCTCTCGGGGCCGGTGAGGCGCCCGATGAGCTGCTGGATACGACCCAGGCTCTGCATCAGCGTCAGGCGGTCGTTGAGCGTGTCATCGAGCCGCCGCGAGGCATCCTCCAGGCTGGAGATGCGCCGCAGATCGTCCATCAGGGCGTGGGTGAGGGCGATGGCCTCCTCCATCTCCTGCACCACCAGCGCGGTGCGCCAGTGGCCCGACTTCTTCGAGCGCAGGATGTCGGCGTAGATGTGGTCGCCCACGTAGAGCACCGCGTCGCCCCGCAGATCGAGGAAGGTCTCCAGCGCCCGAATGTTGCCGCCCTGGTAGATGGTGCCCTTGCGGAAGCTGGTGGCGTTGCCCAGCTCCTCGCCGCTGATGGACAGCTCCACAAACGGCTTATCGTCCACAAAAAACGAGGGCTTGCGGGCGCTCACCACCACCATGTCGAAGTAGTCGCGCCAGGACTGGTAGAACGGCAGCACCCCATCCAGCAGCCAGCCCATCACCGCCTCGGTGTAGAAGTGCTCGCTGTTGGTCAGCAAAAACAGCTTCTTACCGCTGGATCGCAGCTTGTGCAGCGTGGGGCCCAGGTCGTCATCCTTGACGATGAACTTGGGGATGTCCGCCAGGATCTCGGTCTTGAGCGTGTTGTCGCCGTGGGCCTCATCGATGCTCTGGCGGATGTCGTCGAAGAGCTGGCGGTAGGTCACCGGCAGCGGGCGCCCGTTGGCCTCGTAGTGCTCGATGATGCCCGCCAGCAGCGTCGCCTCGGGCAAGCTGAAGAGGGTATCCACCAGCGCAAACCGCGGATCTGAAAGGCGAATCGGCCGCGGGCCATAGAGCTCGGCCACCGCGGAGCGCGGCAGCGGCTGGTAGCCGTGGTAGCAGCGCCCGGCCACGTAGTGGGAGTCGAGCTTGAGGATGTGCCCGTTCTCCTTGTCCACCACGAGCCCGCGGATGATGAAGCGCAGATCCAGCTTCACCTCCCGCAGCTCCACCGGGTACTTGTGATTTTCGATGAGCTTGCGCAGCGTCATCCGGATGGACAACTCGTCGAGCGCCGCCTGGTGGTACTGGGCCACCGTATAGTCCATGTCGAAGCCCACGGCTTCGATCTGGGCCATGTTGAGGTTGCGGTTGGTATAGACCTTGCGCTCAGGGTTGCTGCGCGGGGGCCCAACCAAGATGCTCGAGAGATCCACCGGGGTCACGGCATCGTCCATATCGACCTTCGCTCAAACCTGGGCCAGGGCAACCGGTGGCCGTCTCACCTGAGACCGGCCGCGACCCGCCCATCGGCGGCTCATCGACCAGGGCCATCTGGGGCGCCCCACAGCGAGCGAGGAAGATAGCACACGGCCCCCCCGCGAGGCGCGTGCGAAAAGTCGCCCCCAGGGGCCCACGAAGTCCCCGATTCGGCAGGCCTTTTTGGGGCGGAGGCTGGTGGAGCATGAGCACAAAGCGCCGGCCAGGGGCGCCGAACGGTGGGGCCCGACCCTCAAAAAGCGTGTGTCATTCGAGGGTTACGGGGGAGGCAGGCGCAAGGGGCGGGTGACGCCCCAGGCTAGTTCTGGATCTCGCACTCAGGCGCCGGGCACTCTTCGTCGCCGCGGCAGCCCTCGAAGCAGCCGTTGAAGTTGAAGTCCTGGTCGCCGATGTGCACCGAGCCGATCCACTTGCCCTGGCTCAGGCGGTCGATCTCCAGGTTGCCATCCTCGTCGAGGGGGATGGCCGTGCCGCGCAGCTGGAAGGCCTCGGGGGCGAAGTCCAGGCGGCGGATCTGGTCGTAGAGGATCTCGCTGAGCGCGGCGACGAGCACGTCCTGGCAGAGCCCCGAGTTGGGGTCGCCGAAGAAGTCGTTGATGCGGTCGCAGGGCAGCAGGGTGTTGAGCAGATCCTCCAGCGTCAGCGGGCCGGGCTGGCCGACGATGGCGGGCAGGATCCACTGCTCGGCCAGGCCGAGGATGATGATGCCGTAGCGGAAGTTGAGGCTGTGGGGCTCGATCACCAGGTACAGGTTCGAGTCGCCGGTGGCCTCGTCCTCGCGGGTCTCCAGGTAGGAGTCAAACACGCCGGCGATGGGGCGGCGCTCCTCATCGAGGTTGCCGATGGTGAACTGCCGGCGGCAGTCCTCGCCCATGGGGCAGCCGTTGCGCCAGTCGAAGCGGAACTGCTGCCAGCGGTTGTCGGTGCCACTGATCAGGTTGTCCATGTCCGGTCCGCTGACGGTGAACTCGATCTCGCCGATGGTGGTGAAGCGCTGCACGATGGTCAGGATGTCGCTGATCACCGTGAGCACGCGCAGCACCTCGGGCGGCACAAACTGGTCGATGAGGCGGTCCACCAGGGGCGCCACGATGGTCTGCACGATGTTGCAGATGCCTTCATCGATGTTCACGAGGTTGCAGAACAGATCCACGATGGCATCGCCGCGGTCGCCATTGCCGGAGCCGAGCACGCGCAACACATCCAACACATCCGCAACGGTGTTGAGGGTGTCGTTGCCGGTGCTGCGCAGCAGACCGCTGAGATCAAACTTGTTGACCACCGTGAAGCGGCCCTTGAACTGCAAGGGCAAATCGGTGGCGGGGATGTCCACCTGGACCACCTCGCCGCCGCGGATGCGCACGCCGTCCACGCAGCCAAAGGCCACCGTGTTGCCGGCGGCGTTTTGCACGCTGGCGGTCACGCTGAAGGTCAGGCCGTCGTCCAGGTCGCCCTGGCCGATCTCGTTGTTGACCTCGTTGAAGGGCGTGATGGGGGGCAGCGAGAAATAGGCGCCCTGGAGGTTGGGCACCGTGTCGCGCAACAGATCGCAGCTCTGGCGATCGAAGAGGTCGACGCGGGCCTCCTTGAGGATGCGGAAGTCGTAGCGACCGACGGCGTCGTCGTAGAGCACGCGGGCGCGGAGGCCACCAGCGCCTTCACGGGCGATGGTGACGTTGAAGGTCACCGGATCGGCGTCGGCATTGGGGGCATCGTCGATGCGCAGCTTGCCCTCGACGTCCCGCATGCCGGCGCGCAGCTGGAAGGTGGCGCGGCCCATGGCATCGGTGACCTTGCGCTGCCCACGCACGAAGGCGGTGCCCTCGAGGCCGGTGGCGCTGCGGTCCTGGTTCATGGCGTCGAGCAGGCTGGCGGTCAGGGTGGCGTTGGCGACGCCGCGCTCGTTGCCGTCCACGTCCCGGCCGATATATTCCACTGTGAAATCGCCGGTCTGGTCGAAGAAGAGCAGGCGGTTGATGTCGCCCACCACCCGCAGCTCGCGGGAGCCGACCACCACCTCGACGCCCATGTCCTCGGGCGGCGTGGTGATGACCCGATCCGGCTGATCCACGGGCAGCATGTCGGCGCCGCTGTCGGCCACCTGTTCCCCGGCGGGTGTGGCATCCGCGCAGGCGGCGAGCCCGGCCAGGCCGAGCACCGCAAGCCAGCGCACTTCAAAGCGCTTCATCAAGACGTCCCCCTCCACCACGGTGGCCCGACGCGGGTGGCGCAGCCAGAACCGGCGGGGCGAAAGCACTCCCCGCCCGAGGGGCGAGGGATTCTCAAACTGGTTGAGCCCATTGTGGAGCAACGTCGAGATCAGGTCAAAGGCCGCAGCGCCTTGGGCCTGCTGAGGGTGTTGACACCCGCCTCAGCGAAGGTCAACCCCACAAATGACTGGAATCAAAGAGGATTCGGGCAGGCGTCGCCCATCTCACGCAGCTTGTCGAGCACGTCTTCCAGGCGGGCGAGCACATCGTGCGTCTGCGAGACCGTGCCCACGGAGAAGCGGACGTAGCCGTTGAGGCTGCTGATCTGCGAGCGATCGCGCACATACACCCCGGCCTCGCGCAGCAGCCGCGTCACCCAAGGGGCGCGCTCGAACTTCACCATCACGTAGTTGGCGGGTGTCCAGCGGAAGGGGAAGCCGCGGCTCTCAAACCACTGCGCCATGATGCGCTTGCTGGCGTCCACCTCGGCCACGTAGCTGGCCAGGTACTCCTGATCCTCCAGCGCGGCCATCGCCCCGATCTGGGCCAGGACGTTGACGCTCTTGGGGTTGAAGACCCGGCGCAGGTCCTGGATGGTCTGCTGGTGGCCGAAGCAGTAGCCGATGCGCAGGCCGGCCAGCCCGTAGGCTTTGGAGAACGTCCGCGTGACCACGAGGTTGGAGTACGTCTCCAGCAAGTGGAGCGCCGTTCGCCCAGCAAATTCGGAGTACGCTTCATCCACGATCACCAGCGTGCGCGGGGCAGCGGCCAGGAGAGTGGCCACCTCATCCGCGTCGTAGAGCACGCCGGTGGGGTTGTTGGGGTTGACCAAATAGAAGACGCGCGGCTGCACCTTTTCGAGGGCCGCCTTGAGGCCCGCCACGTCCTTCGAGAACGGATCGGGCGCGTAGTGGTGCACAATCTCGGCCCCGCGCGCCTGCGCAAAGACGAGGAAGTGCTGGTACGTGGGGGAGGCCACCAGCACCGTGTCGCCCGGATCCAGGTAGGTCTTGCAGACCGTATCCAGGGCGTCATCGCTGCCATTGGTGATCAGCATCCGCTCGCCGGGCAGGCCGTAGAAGGCCGACAGCCGCTCGATGAGGTTGGTGCTGTTGAGCACCGGATACCAATTGAGGTGGTGCGCATGGCCCAAGAAGCCCGTAATCGCTTCGATTACGCGGGGCGACGGGGGCACGGTGGCCTCGTTCCAGTCGAGCTTATGCGGCACCTGCTCGGGGCGCTGCCGAATCTCGTCCAGGGAGGAGACCGCCTTGTAGGGCTCAACCTCGCGCACAGCACGCGCCACCTCGATGCCTTCCGGGCGGGGGGGCAGGACCTGCGCAATCTTCAAGTGGGTGGGCGACATGGGACCATCCTGGGGCAAAGGGCGCGGGGGCGCTCTTCTACACCAACCGCCGTTCGGATCAAGGGCTCCCGGGGCTGCTCTTGGCATGAGCAAGCCCCCGGAGTACTTTGGCCGCCGGCTGCGGCACCCCAAGGGGCCGCTTCGCATTGAGGCAGCTCAGCAATGATCGTGCCAAGGTCGCCATCGCGCCGACGTTCCAGGCGTGCCCATCGCCTGATCGAGCCAGTCTCCTGATTGTGCCGGGGTCTTGAACATGAGCCACCACCGCCGCACCGTGCGCCACCCCTGCCGTATCGCGGTCCGCATCGTGGATGGTGGGCGTCCGCAGCCGGCGCTCACCGGCGATGTGAGCGACCACGGCCTCTTTGTGCGCACGGACGAGTCCTGGGTGCCCAACGCCCTCGTGCGGTTGCACGTGGTGGATCCCGAAGATCCCCGGCCGCTGGCCCTGCTGGGCATTGTGGCCCGCTGCATCCCGCGCAGTGCGGTGCCCACCGAGCCGCCCGAGGGGCCGGGCATCGGCGTGTCGCTGTTTGGCAATGGCCTGCAGGCGGAGACGCTCTGGCGGGCCCTCGTCCGCCGGGCCGCCGCCGCCAGCGCCGGGTGGCGCGCCAGCCTGGCCGCCGCTGAGACCGCCCTGGACGCCGTGCGCCGCCACCACACCCGCCGCAGCGCGTTGCTGATGACCGAGGTGGAGCTCGAGGGTCAGCGGGTGCGAGGCGATCTCGACGACGTGAGCGAGGGCGGCGCGCTGATCCGCCTGGGCGCCTCGATGCCCCTGGAGACGACGACCCGCCTGCACTTCACCGCCCGCGGCGCCGATGCGGTGGCGCTGCACGCCCGCGCCGTGCGCCTGGTCGCCAGCACCGGCGCGCTGGATCGAGGCATCGCTTTCCGGATTGCACCCCGGTCGGAGGCCGAGACCACGCAGTGGGTGGAGTTCCTGGCCCGCCACGCCCCGGTGCGCCGCGCCCTGCCCGCATTCCTGCCCAGCTTCGAGCCGAGCTTGCTGTCCGCGAACCAGAAAGAAGAACCGCCCGCATGAGCCCTGACGAGCGCATTGAACAGTTCCGCAAGATGGCCAAGGCCAACCCCGACGACGACCTCGCGCACTTCGCGCTGGGCCAGGCGCTGGCGGATGCCGAGCGCCACGCCGAGGCCCTCAACGTGCTGCGCCAGGTGGTGCGCATGAACGACAGCTACTCGCGCGCCTGGCTGCTGCTGGGTGCGGCCCAGGAAGCCCTGGGCGACGTGGATGGCGCCATCGAGTCCTGGCAGACCGGCCACCAGGTGGCCACCCGCCGCGGCGACATGCTGCCCGCGCGCGACTTGAAGGAGAAGCTCGCCCTCCACGGCCAGACGCCCACCGAGGTGGCCGCCGAGGAGGCCCTCATCACGGTGCTCGAGCCCGAGCCGGTGGACGACCGCGAGCCCGGACCGGGCGAGGTGCGGGACCTGCGCACCAAGCGCGTCGGTCGACGGATGCGGTTTGATCCCTTTGATGACGCCATCGGCGCATTCATTTTTGAGCACATCAGCCAGGAGAGCTGGGATGCCTGGATCGAGATGAGCATCAAGGTCATCAACGAGCTGCGCCTGGATCTGGGCGATCCCGCGGGGCAGCAGACCTATGACGAGCAGATGCGCTCGTTCCTGAACCTGCCCGACACCCTCTTCGAGGGCCGCACCTACGAGTAGCTCTCCAACAGACACAGCGTCAGCAGGTGCACCGTGCCGGGCAGCTGGTCGAGGAAGGCCAGGCGCACCGGCTTGAGGTGTGTGGTGGTGGCCAGATCCCGCGCCAGCGCGGCGGCGCTGGGGGCCAGGTAGAGCGCTCGGCGCACGCCCAGCAGCGGCAGGCGGGGCAGGACCTCGGGGCCAAAGGGCAGCCGCATCGCATGTAACAGCGCGAGATCAAAGCGGTCTTCGCCCGCCAACAGGCGCCGCAAGGCGTGGTCGCCCGGGCCCACCCGAAAGCGCGCCTGGGCGGGGTCGAGCTGCTCGGCGTTGTGCCGCGTGGCGTTGTGGGTGGCGTCCTGCACCGCCGCCCGCTCGATGTCGATGCCCAACAGCGAGCCCGCCACCCGAGCCAGCGGCAGGCTGAGGGTGCCCGCCCCACACCCGATCTCCAGCAGTCGATCTGCGGCGCCGGGCGCCAACAAGCGGAGCACCGCCGCCCGCAAAGCCGGCACACTCAGCGGGCTCTGCGGCCGCCACGCCGGGGCGGTGAAGCGCAGCGTGTCGCCTTCCACCGTCAGCTCGGTGGCCAGCGGCCCGCCCAGGTGGCGCGGCCGGCTGGGGCCCCGGGGCCCGGGCGTGGAGCCGAGCACGGTGAGGTGGCCCGGCAACGCCGCCGCCACCCGAGCCACCGTCGGGGGCGGGCCCGTCAGCACCACCTGCCCCGCGGTGAGGTCCCCTTCCACCTCGATGCCTTCCAGGGCGTGGGCGTCGGGGATGGCCTCCAGGTGGGCGAGCAGATCCCGCGAACCCCTGGATTGTGCTGGACAATCGGCGAGGGCGATGCCGTCCCCCAGGCCGGTCATGCCCAGCCGGGGTTGCCCCGCCACCGTCACCGGCCGAGCCCGCGCGCGCCCTCGATGCCCATCGGCGGGGGGGCTGGGCAGGTGCTCCACGGGCAAGGGACCGACCCCACCCAGCCGCGCCAGGGTGGCGAGGTGCGCTTCGGTCTTGAGGGCCTGCTGGCGCGCGGGCGCCAGGTGCCGCAGCGGACACCCGGGGCAGCGCAGCGCCTGGGCGCAGGCGGGATCCACGCGGTGGGCCGAGGGCGTCAACACCGCCTGCAGCGCGCCGTAGCGCCGCCCGCGAGCGTCCTCGGCCAGGGCGATCTCCACCTCTTCGCCCGCATCGGTGCCCGGGATGGCCAGTGGCCGCCCATCCACCACCGCCCGGCCCTGGCCGCGCCAGCCCAGGCTCTCGATGGTCACCCTCATGGGGTGTAGGGCCGAATGCCCTCGTCGGGCCAGGTGAGGCGCACGGCCTCCCAGCGGCCGTCGGGCCCCGCGATCTCGACCGTATCCTCCCAGGCGAGCCGCCCATGCAGGAAAATGCGCAACGTGGCCGTGGCCGGGCCGGGGCCGCTGTCCATCAGCACCCCCACGCCATAGCCCGCGGCCGTCGCTTCGGGCGTCAGCGTGATCGTCTCCGGCCCGCCGGCCCGGTCGTCGCGGTCGAGCACGGCGTCGCCCGCCGGGCCCACCGGCGGCCAGTCGGGGCTGGGGTTGCGGGCCGAGCAATCGAAGGGCCCGCTGTCGAGGGCGCCCTCGGGGTGGTGCACATGCAGGTCGAGATCGGCCTCGCCCACCCAGGTGAGCTGCACCACCACCGCGCCCTCGGCGCCCCCTTCCACCACGATCTGAGTGCTTGAGACACAGCCATCCGCATCGGTGACGCGCAGCTCAATGAGGTAACGCCCCGGAATGTCTACGAAAAAGACGGCAGTCGGTGTTGCGGGGTCATCGGGCAGGCCCCCATCGGCGGGCAACCCGGCATTGAAGAAGGTCTCCAGCGGGCTGCCGGCCGAGCCCTCGGGCCGGCTCAACACCACCCATTCCCAGGCCACCGGCAGCCCCGCAACCCCGTCGGGATCCCGCGATGCGCTGCCATCCAGCGCAACCATACCCGCCCCGTCGGGGCGCACCGTGTCCACGTCCCCCACGCTGGCCACGGGGCAGATGTTGGCCGCCGCTCGCCCCACCAGGCGCACGCTCAGCAAGGGCTGGCTGGGATCGCTCGTGCGCACCGCCAGCACCCCTTCGAAGATCCCCACCGCCTCCGGCTGGAAGGCGACCCCGATGCGCACGCCCTGCGCATCGTTGGGTGCCAATTCCACGGGCAGCGCCGCCTCCGCCACCGAGAACACGCCCCCGTCATTTTCGGCGATGAGCGCGGCCTCCAGCGTCACGGGCGCGTCGCCGCAGGGGCGCACGACCACCATGCCCACCGCCTGGCCGCCGGGCACGGCCCGCAGATCCAGCGCCGCCGGCTCGGCGATGGCACACGCCCCGCCGTTGCCCGACAGCGGCACGGCCAGCGCACCGGCCGCGCTCTCGATCACCACCTGCCCCGATGCGGGGCTCACGTCGGCGGGGGCGAAGCGGACCACCAGCGTGCGCACCGCACCCGGGGCCACCTCCACCGCCAACACCGAGGGATCCACCCGGGGATCCACCCCGTCCAGCAGCACCCCAAAGGCGCGCGGGCCGTCCACCCGCACCCGATCCAGGGCCAGCGCGCAGGTGCCCGTGTTGCGGAGATTCACTGAGATTTCGCGGACATCGAAGGCCGGCACCCGCCCGAAGACCACCGCTTCGGGCTCCACCACCAGGGCCAGCCGACAGGCCACGGCGGCATCTTCGCCCCCTGCCCCACCCGCCGCGTCGGCGCCGCCGGCACCACCCGCCCCGCCCGCCGCGGCTGCATCCTCGGCCTCGTGGCCCGGGTTGCTCTCCGTGATGCACCCGGCCAACCCCAACACCACCACCCACAGCGCGCTGCGCATCCCCACCCCTCCACCGTTGCTGACCGACCGCCCGAGATGGATACCACCTTGTGCAGAGTGTCACGACCGCCCCGCGCCGATCACCGACCTCGACAACACGGCCCGCTGCCGGTACCACAGCCCCATGAACGATCGCAGCCCCCTACCCGCCCTGATCGCCCACCTGCTCACCCTGCCCGCCGCCGGGGTGGACGCCGTCCTGGCGCTGCTCGCCGAGGGCGCCACCGTGCCGTTCATCGCCCGCTACCGCAAGGAGCGCACGGGCGGCCTCGACGAGGTGCAGATCCGCCAGATCCAGGAGCAGGCCCAGCGCCTGCGCGAGCTGGAGGCCCGCCGCACGACGGTGCTGACCACCATCGAAGGCCTGGGCAAGCTCACCCCGGCCCTGCGCGCCCAGGTGGAGGCCTGCACCACGCTGGCCGACCTGGAGGACCTCTACCTGCCCTACAAGCCCAAGCGCCGGACGCGGGCGACCATGGCGCGGGAGCGCGGGTTGGAGCCGCTGGCGGCGCGCATCCTGGCCCAGCCGCGCACCGGTGACCCGGTGGTGGAGGCCCGCAGGTTTGTGGGTCCCGAGGTGGCCGACGCCGACGCCGCGCTGGCCGGCGCCCGCGACATCGTGGCCGAGATCATCAACGAAAACGCGGAGGTCCGGGCCAGCGCCCGCGAGTTCACCGCCCGCCGCGGTGCCTTCGTGGCCACCAAGGTCAAGGGCGCCACCGATGCGCGGTTCGACGACTACGACGGCTTCCAGGAGCCCGTGGCCCGCATCGCCCCCCACCGCTTCCACGCCTTGATGCGCGGCGAGGCGGAGAGCGCCTTGAAGGTGAAGCTGGAGGTGCCCGAAGAGCCCGTGCACGCCGGCATCGAGGGGCTGCTGAAGCTCGACCGCCGCTCGCCCTTTGCCGCCGAGCTCCAGGCGGCGGTGGTGGATGGCTATAAGCGCCTGCTCGCGCCTTCGGTGGAGACGACGCTGCGGGCGGAGCTCAAGGCTCAGGCCGACGAGGCCGCCGCCACCGTGTTTGCCCGGAACGTGCACGCACTGCTGCTGGCGCCGCCGCTGGGGGATCGCCGCGTGGTGGGGGTGGATCCCGGCCTGCGCACGGGCTGCAAGTGTGTGGCGGTGGACGAGACGGGCCGGCTGTTGGAGCACGGGGTCATCTACCCCGGCCAGGGCACCGGCCGCGACGCCCAGGCCCGCGCGGATCTGGTGAAGCTGGTGCGCCGCCACCAGCCCTTCGCGCTGGCGGTGGGCAACGGCACGGGCGGTCGTGAAGCCGCGACCTTCTGCAGAAAAGCCTTAAAAGACGAAGGGTTGAATGTGCTGGTGGTGGAGGTCAACGAGGCGGGCGCCAGCGTCTACAGCGCCTCGGACATCGCGCGCGCCGAGTTTCCCGACCTCGACCTCACCGTGCGCGGGGCGGTGTCCATCGCGCGCCGCCTGCAGGATCCGCTGGCCGAGCTGGTCAAGATCGAGCCCAAGTCCATCGGCGTGGGGCAGTACCAACACGATGTGCCGCCCGCCCTGCTGGACCGCAAGCTCGACGAGGTGGTGGAGGACGCCGTGAACCATGTGGGCGTGCACCTCGCCACCGCCAGCGCGCCCCTGCTGGCCCGGGTGGCGGGCATCGGCCCCAAGCTGGCCGAGCGCATCGTGGCGTGGCGCGACCAGTGTGGCGCGCCCACCAGCCGCAAGGCGCTCCTCCAAGTGCAGGGCTTCGGCCCCAAGACGTTTGAGCAGGCCGCCGGCTTCCTGCGCGTCCAGGGCCCCCACCCCCTCGACGCCTCCGCCGTGCACCCCGAGCGCTACGCCCTGGTGGAGCGCATGGCCAAGGATCTGGGCGTCCCCCTCACCCAGCTCGTGGGCAACGAGGCCGCCCTCGCCCGCCTCGAGCTGACCCGCTACGTGGGCGACGACGTCGGCCTGCCCACGCTGCGCGACATCCTGGCCGAGCTGCGCAAGCCCGGCCGCGACCCCCGCGAGCGCTTCGAGCCGCCCAGCTTCCGCGACGACGTCACCTCGGTGGCCGATCTGGAGGTGGGCATGGTGTTGGAGGGCGTGGTCACCAACGTGACCCAGTTTGGCGCCTTCGTGGACATCGGCGTGCACCAGGACGGCCTCGTGCATGTGTCCAAGCTGGCCGACCGCTTCGTGCGCAACCCCCACGACGTGGTGAAGGCCGGCGACCGGCTGAAGGTGCTGGTGATGGAAGTGGACGCCCAGCGCAAGCGCATCTCGCTGTCCGCGCGGGATGTGCCGTAACCACCAACCGATGGATTGGACTGCGTTTTTTGGCCTCAGCCGCTGATGCGGACGATGCCCTCACCGGCCGGCTCGGGGCCGTCGCAGCCGCCGCCGATGGCGTCGACGGGATCCTCGGCGGCGTCCAGGCCCCCGGCGGCCCCCAGCCGGGCGACGAGGCCGGCGTCCAGCAGGTGGGAGGTGCGCACGTTCTTGAGCGCCCCCAACATGCTGTCGCGCACCTGCGGGATCTCGGCCTCCAGCTTGCCCAGCAGGCCCGCCATCACCTCGCGCTTGAGGCCCGACTGGCTGCCGCACAGGTTGCACGGCAGGATGGGGAAGCCGCGCAGCGCCGCGTACTGCGCCATGTCCGCCTCGGCCACCTCGATGAGCGGCCGGATGACCTGAAAGCGCTGGTCGTTGGTGGTGTAGATGGCGGGCATCGCCTGCAGCCGACCCGCATAGAAGAGGTTGAGCAGCAGCGTCTCCAGGGTGTCCTCGCGGTGGTGGCCCAGCGCGAGCTTGTTGCACCCCAGCTCCTCGGCGGCGTCGTACAGAATGCCGCGGCGCATGCGCGAGCAGGGCGCGCAGAAGGTGCCGCCCGGCTTGGTGACGCGCTTCACCACCGAGTAGGTGTCCCGCTGGAGGATGCGGTAGGGCGTGCCCGTCTCGGCCTCAAAGGCCGCCAGCCAGGCCGCCAGCGGCCGCCCGTCGTAGCCGGGCTGCACCTGGTCGAGGTGCACCGCCACCAGCTCAAACTTGAAGGGCGAGCGCTGCTGGATGCGTACCAGCAGGTCGAGCAGGCCGTAGCTGTCCTTGCCGCCCGACACCGCCACCAGCACGCGGTCGCCCGCCTCCAGCAGGCCAAACTCCTTGATCGTACGCACCATTTTGCGCCGAATGCGCGCTTCGAGCTGACCGACTTCGGTGGGGCTGCTGGCCATGGGGGCGCCTCCTTGTTCGGCCGCACGGTGGCGATCTGGCCCCGGCGGTGTCAAGGGGCCACCGATCGGCGCGCCGATCCCGCGTGGACCCTCCTGCGGACCTGAGAGGGCTTCCCGCGGACCTGAGAGGGCTTCCCGTGGGCCTGAGAGGACTTCCCGCGGGCCTGGGAGGGCTTCCCGCGGGGTGGGCGAAACCTTCCGGCGCGCCGGCGAAACCTTCGGGCCGGCCCGCGAAACCTTCCGGCGCGCCGGCGAAACCTTCGGGCCGGCCCGCGAAGGTCTCCGGCGGGCCCGAGAGGGCTTCCGGCGGCGCCCGCGGACCTTCCGGCGAGCGGCTGATTGGGCGCGTGGACGCCCCATTGTTCCAATGGGCTGCCCAGCAAGCCCTCATTTGCCCCGACGATGGGCTGCGGGCGGCACAATCCAGCGTCCCCACCCCAAAAGGAAGGTCCAGCGGTGCTCTTGGAAGGGTTTCGTTGCGGCGCGGGCAGGCTTCGCCGCGTCGCCCGGGGGGTGTTCCAGACAGCCGGAAGGTCATGACCCACCCAACGGGTACCCGCCGGTCTCCAAACACGCGGCCGGCCGGCGCTCTATGCGCCGCGAAAGCAAAGGCGTAGCGTCGGCCCATGGGAGTCATCCGCGCATCGGCCGACCAGGGAGAGACCCGCCTGGCCACCCGGGTCCTGGTGGGTCGAGCGGTGCACTGCGGCCTCCGGCTGGACAACGGCCGCGTCTCGGCCGAACACGCTGTGCTGGCCTGGCTGGGCACGGGGTGGCAGGTGCGCGACCTGGGCAGCCGCAACGGCACCTGGGTGGACGGCCAACGCCTGGCCTCAGGCGGCAGCGCTGCGGTGGGGTTGGGCAGCCGCGTGGTCTTCGGCGGTGTGTTGACCTTCGAGTGGACCGAGGTGGGGCCGCCCCAGGCCATGGCGCTGTCCGAGGCCGGCGAGCGGGTGCTGCCAGTGGATGGGGTGCTGGCGCTGCCCGATGCGGAAGATCCTGAAGTGACTGTGTTTTTGAGCACCGACGGCTGGCAGATCGAAGACCAGTCGGGGCCGCAACCGGCGCCGTTGGAGGTGCAGGCGGGCGGGCGGACGTGGCGGCTGGACCTGCCCGAAGTCCTGGAAGCCACGGTGGATGAGGGTCGGGGCTGGCTGACCGAGGTGCGCCTCGAGCTCGCGGTCAGTCGGGATGAGGAGCACGTCCACACCGTCGTCGACGTGCGTGGCGTGCGGACGGCGCTGGAGTTTCGCGCCCACCACTACCTGCTGGTGACCCTGGCGCGCCTGCGCCTGGCCCAACCGGCGGGTGGGTGGGTGGATGGTGATCGGTTGTGTCGCATGCTGGCGTTGGACAGCCGCGCCCTCAACATGCAGGTGTATCGCGCACGGCTGGAGCTGGCCGCCCTGGGCATCCAGGGGGCCGCCGGCCTGGTGGAGCGTCGCGCGGGGGGCAACCTCCGGTTGGGCATCACCGAGGTGGTGGTGACCCTGCAACGGGCCGAACAGGGTTGAGGACCGCCCGCCAGGGCGTGGAGCACACGTGAACACAGCGAACGATGGGCCCACCATCAAGGTGTTGCTGGTGGGTTTGGCCGGCTACCCCAGCTTTCCCGGCAAGGATCTGCCCGGAGCGCAAGGGGATTTGGTGCTCTGGCTCGACCAGCTCACCGGCCTCGGGGTGAGCGACGATCAGATCTGGCTGGCCACCAGCAGCCCCGCCGGGCCACCCACCGCCGACGGCCGCGCCCTGGCCGCCCTGGCGAAGCGGCTGAAGCGGGGCCACGCCAGCACCACCGGCCGCCTGCCCGCGGTGCGGGCGGTCATCGAGGGGTTTGTGGCCCAGCTCTCAAAGACCGATCGAGCGCTGGTGGTGTGGGCAGGCCATGGCTATACCGCCGCCAACCAAACCCTGCACTTCGCCACCGCCCAGACCGATCCCGCTTGCCAATTGGCGGACATGCTGAGCTGGCGGGGTGTGAGCGCGGTGCTGGACAAGCGACCCGCAGGCTGCGAGCTGACGCTGGTGCTCGACACCTGCTTTGCGGCCACCGGGCCCGGGCAACGCACGCTGGCCCAGGTGCGCCAGCTGCGGCCCCACCTGCTGGAGCGCGCGCGCCCCACCGACGTGGTGTTCTGCGCTTCGCTGGGGGCCCAGCAAGCGCGCGAGCTGACGGTGCACGGGCGCACGGTGGGGGCCTTCACCTGGGCCATGACCGCGGTGTTGGCGCGGTGGGGCCACGCGGCCGATGGCACCGGCTGGCACATCACCGCCGAGGAGCTGATCGGGCGCACCGGCGCGCTGCTGTTCAGCCTGGGCATCGTGCAAAACCCGGTGGCGGATGGGCCCGTGGACGAGCTGGAGCGGCCGATTCTGTTCATGCCCGTCAGCGCACAACACAACAACACCGCACCCGGTGAGCTGCCCGGCTCGGAGATCGATCCCGATGTGGGGGGTCGAGTCTACGACATGGTGCCCACCACCAGCGGCGCCGCTTCGCTGGGCCGTCTGGTGGCCACCACCGCCACCCAGGCCCTGGGCGCGGTGCCCCCCGGCCGGGTCTGGTGGGAGGTCATGCCCGGCCAGAGCTTCAAGCTCCAGGCCCAGCCGGTGCTGGTCCAGCAGGCGCCCAGCGTGCTCCCCAGCACCAGCAAGCTGTATGGATCCGCGCAGTTTGTGCAGGCGGCGCTCCCCATGCCCAGCGGCCCCGGCGGGTGGACGATTCGCTCCGAGGGCCTCACGGCGGCCAACGGCTATGCCTATGCCAGCGCCTGGGGCCTGGTGTTTGTCCGCGTGGGCACAACCCCCGCGACCTTTGGCGACAAGGCCACCTTCACCTGGAGCAGTGCCCTGACCATCCCGACCAGCACGGCCTACTGGGTGGCCGTGGACGCTCCGGCATAGCGCACCAGGCGAAAGCCCACCGTCAGCCGTCGCTCGGCGGGTCGGGCGCCGAACCGGGCCGCGGGCCGACAGAAGTCGGGCAGGCTGAACACCGAGCCCCCGCGCACAGCCTGGAAGTCCCCGGCCTCCACCTCGGCATCCACCTGGAGCACGTCGGCGCTGGGCGGCGTTTTCATGAATGAATTCAAGCACCAATCCCGCACGTTGCCCACCAGACCACGGACCCCCAGTGCGCTGACGTCCTCGGGAAAGGCCTGCACCGGACCACGCTCGGGCGGACCCGGGCTGGAGTGCAGCCCCCGCGCCCAGGTGGCCTCGAACACATCACCCCACGGGAAGAAGCGCCCATCGACCCCCCGCGCCGCCTTCTCCCACTCCAGCTCATGGGGCAGCCGCCAGGGCTGGCCGGTGGAGCGCGTGAGCCACGCTGCATAGGCCTGCGCATCGTGGGCGCTGACGCCCACCACCGGGTGGTCGAGGGTCTCCCCCTCGGGGGCCTCAAACCCGCCATCGGCGGAGCGCCCATAGAGCGGTGAGGGGGTGTGGGCCACCGCCGCCACCCCCTGCGGCACATGGGCCAGGGCCTCCGCCTCACCGCCCGCTTCGAGGTGATCATGCAAGAAGGCGATGTAGGTCCGGTGCGTGACCGCGAAGCGCTGCATGAAGAAGCCATCCACCCAGATGCGCCAGCGCGGCAGGCCGTCGGGCGCGCGTGGATCACCGCCGCTCAGGCACCAACCGGCCGGCACATACACCTCGTCGGGGCCCACCGACTCGGGCAGCCACACCGGCCGGTGGGGTGCGCTCGGCGGACCGGCCTGCCAGTGAGCGCCTCGATCGACCCACGCGGGGACCACCACGGCCACGCGGTGGGGGGCCCGCACATGCAGCTCGTAGCTGCCCGGCGCAATGGGGTGCTCCACCACCGGCGTTGACCCGAGGTCGATGGGGTCACAGGGCACAAGCCTGCGATCTTCTTCAACCATCCGAAAGAGGGTCACCGCCGCACCCGGCGGATCGGTGTGCAGGGTCAGGCGCCCCTCGCCCACCAGCCAGGCGGCGTGCTGCCCGCGGTCGTGGGCCTGCAGCAGGGTGGTGTACTCCGCCAGGGCGTCGGCCTCCCGCCGCGCCTCGGCCTCCACGGCGCGCTGGTGGTAGAGGTCGGCCAGCAGCTCATGGGCTTCCGGCAAATCCTCCGTGCGCTCCAGGGCGGCGCGCGCCTTCTGGACCAGCTCAATCTCCATCTGGCGCACCGTGCGCGCCCGCTCCTGGGCGGCCTTCTCCAGGCGCCACCCCGGCAGCTTGCGGGCCACCGGCGCATGGGGCGGGAGCGGGGCCAGCAGGGCATCCGCTTCACGCGCCAGACGCTCGGCCTCGGCCCGCGCCGCGGCCAGGGGCGCCCGCAGTGCGCTGGCCTGTGCCAGGATGCCCAGCGCCTCCGCCCGCCGCTGGGCACCGTCCAGCCAGGCCAGCAAGGCCTCGGAGAACGGCACCGCGTCGACGGGGCGCTCGGCCGGATCAACGGCCATGGCCTGCTGGCACAGGGCACCCAGCGCCGGGGGTTGGCCCGCGGTCAACACATTCCGCAGCATGACGCCCAGGGCGTACACGTCGGTGGGTGGCCCCACTGGCCGGCCCGCGGCCTGCTCGGGCGACATGTAGGCGCGGGTGCCCATCACCGTGCCCAGGCGTGTGGACCCCTCGCTCTGCCCCCCCTCAAACGCCGGCAGCACCTCCGCAGCGCCGTCGGTGCGCCGGGCCAGGCCCCAATCGAGCACCAGCACCTCACCGAAGGCCCCCACCATGAGGTTGGACGGCTTGATGTCACGGTGGATGATGCCCTGGCGGTGCGCATAGCCGATGGCCTGGGCTGCGCGCAGCACCACCTCGACCCGTCGGCGCAGCGGCATCTGTGCGAGGAGAGCGGTGAGCGTCTCCCCCCGCACCTCCTGCATCGTGTACCAGAGCCGGCCATCGGCCAGCTCACCCTGATCGTGCACGGCCACGATGCCGGGGTGTTGCAGGCCCGCCGTGATGCGCGCCTCCCGCAGGAAGCGCCCCCGCGCCGCCGCGTCGCCGGCCAGCGCGCCGCGCATGATCTTCATCGCCAGGCTGCGCTCAAGCACCCGATCGAAGACCCGGCGGACCTCACCCATGCCCCCGGCGCCCAGAACACCTTGATCGACATAGCGATTCGGCAAGCAGTCCGAACGCGCACCCAGCGGCATGTGGGCCGGATCGGCGTCCAACGTGCCCTCCTCGGTGGGGGCTGGGCCTGGGGGCACTCGATCTGAAGGACCACCCGCCACGCTGCGACCTCCGGGCCGGACCCTACCACCCGCCCGCAGCCGCTGAAATCCCGGCGGCGATGGCGGCGCGACTCGTGCGCAAGCCAGCGCGCCCGCGAGCTCACGGGGCGGCGTCGGCCAGGGTGGGGCTGCCGCGCCCCGTGGCGCTGTGTTATGGGCTCGCGGCGAAAGGGGGTCGGAATGCTGATCGGTCAAACGCTTGCGGGCAGCGCGGTCGCCCTGGGTTGCGCGCTCCTTGGGAGCGGGTGCGACGAGGGGAGCTCCAGCGCCAGCGCCTTCACCGGGCGGTTTGAGTTGACCGGCCGCGAGACGCGCGCCGCCTGCGATGACTCGGCGCCCTGGGTCGCGCTGGCAGTGGAGGATCCGCGCTTCTTCCGGCTGGCGCCCATCCAGGTCTTCGGTGACCCCTTCCTGGGCTACTTTGTCTGTTCCGACGCCGACACATGCGCCGACAACGCGAGCCTGGGGCTGTCCTTCAGCCGCGCGGACGGCGACTGGGTGTCCCAGCGCGGCGAGCTGGGCAGCAGCCCTGAGGGCTGTGCGCTGGAGATGCGGGCCGGCCCACTGGAGATCACGACGGACGGGTTGGCGCTGGTGGTCAGCCACCACCAGGGCACGCTCGACCTCACGCCGGAAGCCTGCACCTTGGATGTGCTGGAGAGCCGCTACGCGGAGCTGCCCTGCCTGGATCAGGTGCGCTGGACCGCACGGCGACTGCCCTAGCAGGCGCTCCTCTACGTCTGCTGGGCGGCCCAGGCCTTGCGTAGGCCGACCGCGAGGCGGGTTCCCGGTGCACCCACCCCGCGATCATGCGATACCGGGACTGTTTGTCGCGCCGCACTGGGGCAAAATGCCGCAGCGGTGCTGGGTGCCCGGTGCCGCTGGTCTTGGGGGGCCACGCCGGGCGGAGAAAGGTTGCCATGGACGCGCCCGAAATGAGCTCCATCGAAGAGCCACCGAGCCGGTTCTTTCTGGCCTGGGCCCGCTTTGTTCTTCGCTTCCGGTGGCCGCTGCTGATCCTGACCCTGGGATCGGTGGTGGGCTCGCTGGCCCTCACCGCCCAATACATCCGGGTGGATACCTCCATCGAGGCGTTCTCCAGCGCCGAGTCGGATTCGCAGCGCATTCTGGAGGAGTTCCGCGACGAGTTCGGCCGCGACGAGGCCTTCATGGTGCTGGTGGAGGGCGATGTCTTCACCCTCGACTACCTCACCCGCCTCAAGGCCCTGCACGAGGAGCTGGCGCGGCTCGACATGGAGATCCCCTCCCTGGGCGAGCGCAAGGCCGACCGCGATCGCAAGCGGCATGGTGAGGCCTCCCAAGTTGCCAAGGTCCCGGAAACCAAGGCAAAAAGTGATGATCCTTTTGGCGGGGGGGACGCCTGGGGGGATGAGAAGGGCGGCTCCATCGTGGAGGAGACCCGCTCGCTCATCAACGCGCGCCGGACCCGGGCCTCGGCGGAGGGCATCAGCGTTGGCGAGCTGATGGACCCCTTCCCTGAAGAGGGCGACCTGGCAGCGCTCAAGGCGGAGGTTTTGGCCGATCGCACCCTGGTGGGCCAGCTGGTCAGCCCGGAGGCGCACCACTCGGTGATTCTCGTGCGCTCCCAGTTCATGGCCGAGGAGGACTCCAACCGCGTCAACCTGGAGATCGCGCGCATCGCCCAACACCACAATGCGCCGGGCTTCAAGACCTCGGTGGCCGGCGTCAATGCCCTGGGTGAGGCCCTCAACCGCTTGATGATGCACGACCTTCGCCAGATGTTGGCGCTGTCGATGGGCCTGATGGTGCTGCTGTTGATCTTGCTCTACCGCCACCCTTTGGGGGTGATCATCCCGCTGGCGGTGGTGGCGATGGCGGCGGCCAATACCTTCGGCTTCATGGCCATCATCGGCATGCCGGTCACCATGCTGACCAACATCTTGCCGGCCTTCCTCATCTGTGTGGGGCTGGGCGACTCCATCCACCTGTTGTCGGTGTACCGCGATGGTCGGCGGCACGGCTTTGACTCCCACCAGTCGGTGCTGCACACCATCAGCCACACCGGGGTGCCGGTGGTCTTCACGTCGGTGACCACCATGGTGGGGCTCGCCAGCTTCAAGTTCGCCAGCCTGACCGCCATCCAGGACATGGGCATCGGCGGCGCGGTGGGCGTCTTCATGGCCATGCTGCACTCGCTGGTGTTCCTGCCCATCCTGCTGAGCTTCAACAAGAAGAGCATGTTGGGGGTCAAGCCCATCCACAAGGCCGACCTGCTCGACCGCGTGGTGTGGACATGCTTGATGAGCTCGGGCGTCGATGGCGATCCGGGCACGGGGCCGGCGCCAGCGGCCATGCGCAAGCGCCGCAACCTCACCCTGCTGGTGACCGGGGCGGTGGTGGCGCTGGCGTTTGTGGGCATTGCGCGCATTCGGGTCTACCACAACCCGCTGAGCTGGATGCCCATCGACACCCCGGTGCGGGTGGCCATGGACACCATGGATCAGAAGGTGGGCGGCACTGCGACGGTGAACTTCCTCATCAAGGGCGCCCCAGAAAATGGCCTGAAAGATCGGGACCTTCTGCTGGGCATCGAGCAGCTGCTCAACCACGTTGCCGCCTATCGGCAGCCCGATGGCAAGGCCATCGTGGGCACCGCGATCAGCCTCGTGGACGTGGTGAAGGAGACCAACCGCGCGCTCCACGGGGCGGATCCGGCGCACTACGTGGTGCCGGATTCTCAGCGCGGCGTGGCCGACGCGCTCTTCCTGTTCGAGAACGCGGGGCCCGATGAGCTGCGGCGGTTGGCCACCAACGACCTGGGCCGCTCTCAGGCCACAGTGCGGATCCAGTGGCTCGATGCCTGGTCCTACTTCCCGCTGGTGGATCACATCGAGGCGGGCATCAAACAGTTCATCCCACCGGGCGTGGAGGTGAAGGTGACGGGGTCGGTCTATACGCTGCTGACCACCATCGGCTCCATGCTGCGCGATCTGATCACCAGCTTCAGCTCGGCCTTTGTGATCATCGCCCTGCTGATGATTCTGCTGGTGCGCAGCCTCAAGCTCGGCCTCATCTCCATGGTGCCCAACCTGGTGCCCATCATCGTGTTGGGGGGCTTCATGGGCTTTTTCAACATCCCCATCGACATGAACAACGTGTTGATCGCCTCCATCGCCCTGGGCATTGCCGTGGACGATACCATCCACTTCCTCCACCACTACCGGCTGGAGTACCTGCGCAGCCGGAATGTGGAGGTGGCGCTGCGCTACTCCATGCGCCACTCGGGGCGGGCGATGGTGAGCACCACGGTCATCCTGCTGGTGGGTTTTGCCGCCTACATGGCGGCGGACATGGTGAACCTGCAACGCTTCGGCCTGCTCATCGGGCTGACGTGTTTTGTGGCCCTGATCGCCGATCTCGTCATCACCGCCGCGCTGTTGCGGCTCTTCTACCGGCGGCCCGCCGCCGTGGCCCAGGAGAAAGTCCTTGAACCTCAAGCGATTTGAGCAGCTCATCCTCGCAACCGTGCTGCTGGCGGCCCTGCCGGCCACCGCCCAGGTCGGCCCCGAAGAGACCGACGCCGCCAAGATCATGGCCGCCGTGCAGAACCGCGCCGAAGGCGACAAGGTGAAGGGGCGCATGGTGATGACCATCGCCGACGGGGCCGGGCGCGAGCGCAGCCGGTCGGTCACCACGCGGTCCATGCTGTTTGAGGGCGGCAAGCGCCAGATCATCGTGTTTGATGATCCCGCCGATGTGAAGGGCACCGGCCTGCTCTCCACCGACTACGACGACGGCGACAAAGACGACGACCAGTGGCTGTACCTGCCCAGCCTGCACAAGTCGACGCGCATCTCCAGCAGCGACAAGTCGGGCTCCTTCATGGGCACCGCCTTCAGCTACGCCGACATGACCGAGCAGGATCCCAAGCACTGGGACTACAGCATCCTGCAGGCCTCGGTGAAGGTGGGTGAGGACAACTGCTGGATCATCGAGGCCAAGCCCAAGACCGAGAAGGCGGCCAAGGAGACCGGCTACCTCAAGACCCAGATCGCCGTCAGCAAGAGCAAGCTGATGCCCCTGCGCGTCAAGGCCTGGGTCGTCAAAGGCAAGAAGATCAAGGAGATCGCCTTCGACGACATCCGCCAGGTGGACGGCCTCTGGGTGGCCCACACGCTGACGGCGCGCATCCTGAAGGGCGAGGAGCTCGACCTCTCCACGGTGATCAAGTTTGCCGATCTGACCTTCAACAATGCCGACGTGGGGGAGGACCTCTTCTCCCAGCGCCAGCTCGAGAAGGGCCTGTGAAGGCCGCCTGGCGGCCGCTGCTGATCGTGCCCGTGCTGGCGCTGGCCCCGCCGGCGTGGGCCCAGGAGGACTGGGGCGGCGGCAGCGACTGGCTGGGTGAGACAGCGCCGGTGGCGGCGCCCGACGCCAGCGACCTCAAGGCGGACACCAGCGCGTGGTCGTTGACCGGGTTCGCTCGGTTGGATCACGCGTTGTGGGTGCAGCGGCTGGCGGATGACCCCTGGGCCAAGGGACGCCAAAGCCTTGATCTCGCTCTGGAATATGGCGGCAAGACCTTGCGCCTGCTGCTGTCCGGCCATGGCGAGTGGGACGCGGCCTACCAGGTCGACCGCGACGCCGAGAGTCCTGCCCACCTCGACGTGTATGAGCTGCGCTACCTCGACGGGGAGCAGTTTGTGGCCACCTCGGCGGGTGAGTTCGAGGCGACGTTTGGCCGCCAGATCGTGGCCTGGGGCGAGGGCGACGCGCTCAGCCCGCTGGACGTGGTCAACCCGCGGGACGGGCGTGAGCCCGGCCTGGCGGATCTCGACGACCTGCGGCTGGCGGTGCTGGCCACCCGTGTGGGGTGGTTTCGCGACGCCCACCGCATCGAGGTGATGGCGGTGCACGAGTCCTACTTCGGTGAGCAGCCCTCGCCGCTGTCGGACTTCAGCCCGTTTCGCGCGGTGTTGCAGCGCGATGACATCCCGCCCACCATCGCCACGCTGCTGGCCGCGAAGACCTACCGGTTTGCCCACACCCCCGACCGCTTCGACGGCAAGGCCCAGCAGTGGCTGGGGCGATGGGTCTACAAGGGGCCCGGTCTGGACTTCGGGCTGTACCTGGCCTCGGTGCTGGATCGGCAGGGGGTGGCGTCGCTGCCCGACGCGGCCACGCTGCTCACCGCCGACACCATCACGCTGACCCTCGACCACCGCCGCTACACGGTGGCGGGCCTGTCGGGGGCCACCAGCGAGGGCAGCTGGCTGTTCAAGTGGGAGGTGGCGGCCGAGCTCAACAAGGCCTACAGCACCGGCAACGTGGACGCGCCCTTCAACCCCGTGATGCCACCCAGCCTGGGGGTGGCCGAGGGCAGCCTGCTCACCGGCATGCTGGGCGTGACCTACACCGGCATCAGCGACCTCAACCTCGCCCTCGAGGTGCAGAAGGGCGTGTTTCTGGATGAGCCGGTGGACGTGCTCTTCCCCGCCGACGCGCCCATCGTCGCCCTGCGCGGCCAGTACCTCATGCTGGATCAGCGCCTGACGATCCAGGCCGCCGCCACCGCCATCGGGGCCACCGCCGAGTACGGCGGGTTGGTGCGCGCCGAGGCCTTGTACACCCTGGCCGACGGCTGGAAGGCCGGCGGGGGCTACATCCACTACGCCACCGGCGATGCGGACGCCTTTGGCCCCTTCTCCGCCTACACCGAGCACGACCGCCTGTTTGCGAAACTCCGGTACGACTTCCGGATTCTGTAGGTGGATGCAGCTGAACCCCAAAGACCTCGAAGGCCGCCCTCGCCCCCTTGAACCCGGTGAGCGGTGGTTTGTGCTGATCTTTGCTCTGCTCGTGGGCGGCCTCTTCGCGGCGGAGATCCTGCAGGACTTCACGCCGGTCAAGTCCTCGATTTTTTTCTTCTTTTTGGCCTGGGCCCCGCTGATTCTCCTGCACGAGCTGGGGCACGCCTGGATGGCGCGGGCCTGGGGCTGGCAGGTGCACGAGGTGGTGGTGGGCTTTGGGCGCGTGGTGAAGCGGTGGCAGTGGGGGGACGCGCGGGTGGAGCTGCGGGCCATCCCCCTGGGGGGCCACATGGTGCCGGTGCCCCACGGCCGCGCCCCGGTGCGGCTGGCCAGCTTCTGCGTGTATGCCGCGGGCCCCGGCATCGAGCTGGCCGTGGTGGGGCTGCTGGCGCTGCTGTTGGGCGCCGATGTGTTGACCACCGCCAGCGATCACTACGGCATCATCGCAGCCCAGGCGGTGTGCGTCGCCGCTCTGCTGGGGGCGGTGACCAACCTGGTGCCCCTGAGCACGGCCTCCGGCGCATGGACCGATGGCAAAGGCATGCTCATGAGCGCCTGGCTCGACGATGCCCACTTCGACCGGATGCGGGCCTCACCCCAGCTGGTGGAGGGCGAGCGGGCCCTGGTGGCCGGCGATGCTGAAGGGGCGCTGGCGATCTATGAGGCCGGGTTGGTGCGCTTCCCCGCGGTGGTGGCCCTGCACCTGGGGCGGGCGCGGGCGCTGCTGCAGTTGGACCGGCGGCTGGAAGCGCTCATGAACCTGCAGACGGCGGCCCGTCAGGCCGACCTCGCGCCGCGCGTACGGGCCGAGCTGGAGGCGGTGTTGCAGTGGGCCCGGGCCCAGAAGACGGGCTGACGACCCGGCGACGGCCGAATTACTGCTTGAGATCCGGGAAGTTACGGCGCCAGACGCGGTAGGAGAAGGCGGCCTTCTGCAGGCGCTTCTCGTCCTTGGCGGTGCGCGCGGCGCGCTCGAGGATGTCCCCCGCCTCGGGATAGGGCATGCGGGTGAGGTTGTAGAAGCCCTCCTGGAAGATCATCTGCTCGTCGCTCTGGATGGCGGCCTCCAGGAGCGGCAGGGCCTCCTCGGGGCGGTCCTTCAGGGCCCAGATGGCCAGCGTGGCCATGTTGCGCACGGGCAGCGCCTCGTCGGCCAGGCCGTAGTCGATGGCCTTGCGGGCCTCGTCCGCCCCATACAGCGCGATGGCCCAGATGGCCTGACCGCGCAGCTGGGCGCTGGTGTCCTTGCGCAGCATGTCCCACATCAAGGGCAGCGCTTCGGTGCCGCCGTGCTCCATGAGCCCGGACAGCGCCATCTCGCGCACGCCGCGCTCCTGGCCCTGATCCATCGCCTGACGGAACGCCTCCATGGCGCCGGGCAGGTGCCGGCGGCCGATGCTCACCAGGGCGTGCTGGCGATCGGCCCACTGGTCTTCGAGGTTGGTGGCGCGCTTCATCATCTCCTCGTCGGAGATCTTCTTCAGCGGCTCGGGATCGGTCACCCCGGTCCCGCTCCACACGCCCCCGCCCCCATTTCCCCAAGGAAATTCGGAGGATACACCCCGCAAACCGTCCTTCTCGCGGGTGGGCGAGACGGCGATACCGGTCTGGGTGGAGCCCCCCGTCCGCAGGGGACGAGCCGCCGCCGGTGCGGCCAGCCCCGGGGCCGCCTGCCGCGGAGCGACCGCGGTGGCGACGGGTTCGACCACCACCGGCGCCACCACCGCCTCGGCGGTGGAAACCGTCAGGGGTGCACGCGCCACCGGCGCGCCTTCGTCACAGCCACCCAGCGCGAGGGCGGCCGCAGCCACGAGAGTCATGAACCGCATGGTCGTCCCTCCTTCTCAGCGATGCCGGCAGCAGTAGCCGTGGCGGGAGTCGCCCTTATTGGCCGACCCGTCGTGGTTGTACCAGTACCCGCCACAAGCGCAGTTGAAGAACTGGCCCACGTCGTCGCCCACGGCATCCGCGTACCAGAAGTTGCCGCCGAACCAGCCGCGCCAGCCGCGAATGGCGGCCACCTCAGCGTCCGTGCAGGCGTGACCGCCCGTCTCAGCCCGACACCAGTGATCGGCCACCGTCCAGTGGTGGGCCCCGCGCTGGCTGTCCAAGAAGCAGACATCACCGTAGGCGAACCAGCCGCCCGGGCACGAGGCGTCACCGGCCTGGGTATTGCCACCGCCCGAGACGATGTTGCGGGCGTAGAGCGTGTCCACATGCAGGTGCTGCTGGCCCCAGTTGCCGTTGGGCGGACCGACGTAGATGTGGCCGGAGGCGGCGCCCACCACCAGGTTCGTGGACTCCGAGTAGATGCCGGGGATGCTCCAGGCTGAGCCCACCCGCA
>Ga0075163_10001878_pt1 | contig 28381 bp, 24 predicted proteins | sample JI1023141ADNA_FD_71478 | JGI IMG/M metagenome (GOLD analysis project Ga0075163, IMG submission 71478) | Wastewater effluent complex algal communities from Wisconsin, to seasonally profile nutrient transformation and Carbon sequestration -... | ecosystem: Engineered > WWTP > Effluent > Algae...
GCCATTGCCAAGTACACACTGTCACCACTGGCCGACTGCACAGTGCGCAAACGAGTACCTGCCGGATCGAACACAGCCAGTTCACGGGTTCTGCGCCAGCGACGCGGAATGAATTCGTTGACGTGAAAGCTCGCAAAAAGCAACCAAATACCTGCCAAAGCTAGCCACAAGCCTCCAATGGCGGCTGTAATCACGAGGGGATTATTGAAGTTCTGCCTGCCCGTGTAATCCATAATGTGAAGCATCCAGAAGAAATCGAAGATGCGCCAAGTGCGATTACGATGTTCCAGTATCTGACCGGTCTGAGCCGAAAGATAGACCGTGGTGGCGTCATCGTCTGAAAAATCAACCCTCCACAGTTGCCCCTCATGGCCGCGCGCCTCAAGAGTGCTATTCAGCAGCAACGGCTTCATCGGCTGTCCATCACCAACGTAGTCCGCAGTCGCCAGTCGCGTTGCTAAAGGGCCATCAATCGTAATGCGTTCCGCGGAATTCGCATCTACCAACCAACTTAGATTGCCATTGCCAAGATGGTAAACCGGACGATCCAGCAACCAACCAGCGGCAAATCTGTTCACTGGCTGACCAGCACCTGCGACGACCTTCGCCGGCGCGAGCGTGCCTTGTGGCCAGTTCGGAATCTCGACAGCGTGTGCTCGATGCGAGTGGCCCTGCACGGTATCGTGATCCAGCAGACTCATCATCAATCCGCTGGCCAACCAAAGTACAAACTGCAGACCAATCAGCAGTCCGATCCACTTATGAATCTTGCGCATCCAGGGCGTCATGCTGCATCCCTCCGACGGAAGCTATACAGCAACAACCAGACGCCACTCAGAGCGAATATCAAGCCGACCGCGGCGGCGACACGCAACAAATTATTGTTTACGTCGGTACGGGCGTCGTAATCCATGATGTGCAGCATCCACAGAAAATCGAACCACCGCCACAAGCTATGCCTGCGTGCAACCAGTTCTCCTGTATCCGGAGAGAAGTAAAGCGTAGTTTCACCTGTGTCCGAGAACCGTACTGCCCATAGCGGCACCGGCCGCCGTGCCCCTATTTCTTGTGGCGCTTGGGTAATCCATTCCACGCTACTGACTTTGCCCGCTCCTTGGTACATCGACTCGCCCAAGGCGCGTGCAATATCCTTGTCCAGCGGACTAATGCGTGCGCCACTCTTCGCATCAATCAGTGAGACACCCTCTTTCGCATGTATCTCGTAGACAACTTCGTCGAGCAGGTGCCTAACCCGATATGAAGTAAGGCCTGGATGCTGGCTAAGTATTTGCTCAGGTGATAGCCACTGTGCAGAAGGAACCAATGGTTCACCCCGCGTATGCGCCAAATGATCGCCATGGATTATGTCTAGCGAAATGACCGTCATATACACGCCGCTGATCATCCACAGCAGCGCCTGCAAACCTATGATCAATCCAATCCATTTATGGGTGCGACGCGCCCAGAATGCTGGTTTCATTACACTTCATCCGAGTAGGAGCCAACCGGCCCACGAGACCATGCCCTGTGCCGCGGCAGAACCGCGGCACAGGGACCCATGCACTACCAGCGGTAGTTGATCTTCATGTTCATACGACGACCCAGCAAATCGTAGGTCATCGTGTCCGTGTTGGCATCGGTATAGCTCTGGATGAAAGGAGCCTGCTTGTTGAAAATATTGTCTACGCCCATTGCCACGCTGAGAGCTTCGTCGAACTCAAACCGAACCTGTGCGTTGTGGTAACTGACACTCGGTGCGTGATCACCAATATCACCACGTTCGGCATTGATGTCGTCTGCTTTCCCTATGTACTGCACGCTATACGAACCCGACCACGGCCCCTTGGCTAGTGCAAGCGAGCCAAGCGAACGCCACTTGGTAAAGCTGCCCCTACCACCCGTGATCATGCCCGCATACTCGATCAGTTCACCCCCTTCATAGGGGGTAAATTCGTAGCGATCCAAATAGGAGACATCCCAGTTCAACGTGGCATCCATGCTGGCCAACTTGAACTCATACAACACGCCCAAGTCCACACCAGATACACGTTCGTTGGCTGCGTTGACCGGTTGCGACGAAAGAAAATCGACCTCACCTGTCACGGGATTGCGTGTGAAGTTGCTGGCATCGCAAAACTGATGGGACAAGCCTGGCGTGTTGTAACACAGCGACAGCTTGGTCGACCCGGCAACACTCTGGATGGCGTTTTCGATCTTTATGTCGAAATAATCCAGAGTCAGGGTCAGCCCATCTGCAAAACCGGGGGTCCATACTGCACCCAGAGTCAGCGTGGTGGCATCTTCTGGCATCAGCTCGATATTGCCGCCAGTAGTCGTCAGGATGGTGTTGCCCAGTTGCGTATATCCAACGGGAACGCCACTGGCCTGGCAGTTCTGGTAGACAACGTCTGACGACGGTCGGCTGCTCCAGTTGCTGCATGGGTCAGACGTGGTCAGATTGCCTTCGCTGACGCCACCATAGAGCTCCGGCACATTTGGAACACGGAACGCAGTGGAATGGTTAGCGCGTATTTTGAAGCTCGGTGTGACCTGCCAGTCCAGTCCGATCTTGTAATTGGTATCGCTCCCAAACAGGTCATAGTTGGAATAGCGTAAAGCGGTATTCAACTCAAGCGCCTCGGCCCAGGGCTTTTCTTGCAGCAATGGCACCGCGAGCTCGACATAAGCTTCCTTAGCCAAGTACTCACCGTCGATACGCTGCTGTGTGTTGCTGTTGGCGATTCCCATCTGTGTCAACTGATCTGGATCACGCCAACCACGCTCCTGGCGGACTTCTACACCCGTTGCAAAACCCACCCAGCCTGCAGGCATTTCAAAGATCTGTCCTGTCAGATTGGCGGTGAAGCTTTTCTGCTCGTTACCACCGGTGTCGCGGGTAGTGAACATGATGTAATCCAGCACCTCAGGCGTCACGTCACCAAAGCCGAGATAGTCAGCGCAAGGAATCGCCGCACCCGGCGTATAGCTGCACAAGGCGGTGTTGAGTGTCTGGTCCACGCGATCCAGATTGGCCACATTGGTCGAGCCGTCTATGCCGGTGTTGCGTCCGTAATTGATGGCAGCATTCCATTCCCACCCGGTGCCAAATCGACCTTCAAGGCCGACCACGGCACGGAACGTGTCGGTTTCCTGATAGAACTCGCGCGGGCCGGCTTCCATTAACCTCCGCCGTTGCAGCACCAAATTCTGTCCCGTGGGATTGGTGGGATGGTTGGCGGCGATATTCATCGGACGGTACTGACCCAAGCTGCCAGGAGTCGCCAACTGGTTCGAGCGTCGATTGGTATACATCAGCTCAGTAAACATGCTCATGTCTTCGCTTAGCTTCAGGTCTCCAAAGCTGCTGAAGCTCAAACGCTTGATTGGATTTACCGCATTCAAGTACGGAAATGAATTGAAGTTGTGCTTGGCTGCATAGAGTTCGTAGAAATCGCCGTCTCCATTCGGGTCCTGGTTGAAATTAACCACACGACCGTCTGCCAAACGTGCCCGCCCACCGATGGTGGCGGAGCTACCCACGCAAACGAGTTCGCCACCGACTTCGCCCAGCCCGCAGGGTTGGCGATCCGCCATGTTCACGGCCTCGCCCTCCACGTAGTTGATGGCAGCCATTAGCGAACCGCGCTCACCGGTGATACCCCATGTCAAGTCAACCGCCGTGTCTTCGCCATCACCCTGGAACGTCTGGCCATAGCGCACGCCCAACTGGACCCCATCGAATTCCTTCTTGGTGATGATATTGACCACGCCTGCCACTGCATCAGCACCGTAAATGGCTGATGCGCCATCCTTCAGCACTTCGATGCGCTCGATCAAAGCCACCGGAATGACGTTAAGGTCAACCGAGCTGTTGGCTCCCGTGCCGCCGTTGACAATGCGGCGCCCATTGAGCAGTACCAAGGTGCGGTTGATGCCCAATCCACGCAGATTCACTTGGGTAGTGCCGTATCCGTTTCCGGCCCAGTAAGCATTGGTCTGATTGCCAGCGAAGCCGGCCGACGCAGGCAAGCGCTGCAAAAGCACGTCCACCGACGTGGCACCAGAGCGCTGGATGGTTTCCGCGTCAATCACGGTCACCGGCCCAACACCCTCAATCTGTGCGCGCTTGATATGACTGCCGGTGACTCGCACGGTGTCGAGAGTGGTAGCCGTACTTGTGGCTTCCGTGGATTCCTGAGCCTGTGAATTTTGGGTAATGCCGGCACACAGCAGCAGGCATACCGCCGTCGCCAGAGGGTTGCGCTTGAAGGACATGATTTTTCTTCCGATGGTGGGAATATCGTGTTCGATGTGATCCTGGATCAGCGCAGATCAATGCGATATGCGGTCAGGATGAGCAGAGAGATCGCCGCGGAGGCGATCGAACAGACGATCAGCTAATCGGAGGTCGGAATACGGCGGAAATAGGAGTCAGCACTGGCTGCACCAGAGGCTTGGCAGCGGGCTGGTTGTACAGAAGGTGCTGTGAGGCGAAGCGGAATACGCGCGACGCGGGGAAAAAGGTCAGTAGGCAGCTACATCCGCAGGCCGACTGACTTGCACAGTCGCAGTCCGAGTGGGTGCTGTCCGCTGGCTTGGCACCCTTTCCATCCTGGCTGGTACGGTCGCAATCAGTTGCATCTGCAACTTTATTACTCGCGACCTCCTCTTTCGATGTCGTCAGGTGATCAACTGCCTTCAGTGCCATGCCGGTAGATGCCCATGCAGCCGTCATCCCGTCTGCAAGCAGGACCAGAATTAGCATTACACGAAGGGCTGACTTGAGTGATGGCATTGGCGCGCTGATACGTCGCTGGCTGATTTCTCGCTACAAGCAATATCACCCGTAAAAACCGATGTCAACAATTTTCTGTCCTAATTTTGATTACCTTCCCCTAACTTGTATATACATGTAATGCTATGGCATGGAACAGCCCAAGCCGGAATACCAAAAACTGAAGCAATACATCGTGCGCCACATCGCCAACGGCGACTGGCCTCCCTTGAGTCGCATACCAAGCGAGAACGACCTGGTGCTTAAATTTGGCGTTTCACGCATGACCGTGAACCGTGCCTTGCGCGAGTTGACGCAATCGGGCGTGGTCACCCGCGTGCAAGGGGTTGGCACATTTGTTGCCGGTGCCAAAGCCGAGTCTGCGATCTTTGAAGTGCGCAGCATTCGCGATGAAATCCTGGCCCGCGGCCAGATACATACCGTGAAGGTGTTGCTGTGCGAGGCCACCATTCCCCGCCCCGCGACAACCAGCCAGTTCGGACTGGAAGCCGGCACCGAACTGTTCCATTCCAAGCTCCTGCACTACGCCAACGGCAAGCCACTCCAGCTTGAGGATCGATTCATCAATCCCGTATCTGCACCTGACTACCTGGCGATCGATTTCGAAATTGAGATACCCCACAAATACCTCATGCGGGTCGCACCATTGGAGCGTGCGGAACATGTCATCGATGCAGAACTGGCAAACAAGCGCACTGCGGCATTGCTGGAGGTGGAGGACGGTGCCCCTTTGCTGGTGCTCACCCGGCGCACGTGGTCGCGTGGCCGCGTAGTCAGCCATGTACGCCTCACTTATCCCGCCCTACGTTACCGCTTCGTCGGTTCGTTCCAAGCCGCATCCACACCCTAACCCTGATGGAGTCTTCGATGGACGCCCTGCCTGCTTCCGCTGTCAACGCATCGCGCGTTGTCCGTTCCCCACGCGGCAATCAGTTGAACTGCAAGAGTTGGCTCACTGAAGCAGCCTATCGCATGCTGCAAAACAACCTGGATCCAGACGTGGCCGAACACCCCGAAGATCTGGTCGTATACGGTGGCATCGGTCGCGCTGCGCGCAACTGGGAATGCTTTGATCGCATTCTGGAATCGCTGCGCACACTGGACGATGACGAAACACTGTTGATTCAGTCCGGGAAACCAGTAGGAGTATTTCGCACCCATAGCGATGCCCCTCGCGTGTTGATCGCTAATTCCAATTTGGTGCCCCACTGGGCCACGTGGGAACACTTCAACGAACTCGATAAGAAGGGTTTGATGATGTACGGGCAGATGACCGCCGGCAGCTGGATCTACATCGGCACCCAGGGCATCGTCCAAGGCACCTATGAAACCTTCATGGAACTGGGGCGCCAGCATTACGCTGGCGACTGGTCAGGAAAATGGGTGCTGACCGCAGGCTTGGGGGGGATGGGTGGTGCGCAGCCATTGGCCGCGACCATGGCTGGTGCAAGCTGCATAGTGATCGAATGCCAGGAATCACGAATTGATTTCCGTCTTCGCACAAGGTATGTCGATCACAAGGCCTACAGCATCGAAGAAGCACTTCGCATCATCGCGACCGCTGGTAAGGCGGTTTCTGTCGGGCTTCTCGGCAACGCAGCCGAGTTGATGCCGCAGTTCGTTGCTTTGGCAGAACAGGGCACAGCGTGCCCGCATGCTGTCACTGACCAGACCTCGGCACATGACTTGATCAACGGTTACTTACCCGCCGGCTGGACTTTGGAACAGTGGGAAACTGCACGTACAGGCAACGATCTGCTCCGTAATGCACTGTCCAAGGCCGCCGCGGAATCTTGCGTCACCCACGTCAACGCCATGCTCGCCTTCCATCGCATGGGTGTTCCGACAATCGACTACGGCAACAACATACGCCAAGTGGCACTGGATCAAGGCGTAACCGATGCATTCGCGTTCCCTGGCTTTGTTCCCGCCTGCATCCGCCCACTGTTCTGCCGTGGCATGGGCCCTTTCCGCTGGGTCGCGCTGTCCGGCGATCCCGAAGATATCTACCGCACCGACGCCAAAATCAAAGAGTTGTTCCCGGAAAACGCGCACCTGCACCAATGGCTGGACCAGGTCCGCGAGCGCATCGCATTCCAGGGACTTCCAGCGAGAATCTGTTGGTTGGGCCTGGGCGAGCGCCACCTCGCCGCGCTTGCGTTCAACGAAATGGTGCGCAACGGCGAGCTGAAAGCACCCATCGTGATCGGTCGAGACCACTTGGACTGCGGTTCGGTGGCAAGCCCAAACCGCGAGACCGAGGCCATGCGCGACGGCTCCGACGCTGTGTCCGACTGGCCGCTGTTGAACGCACTGCTGGCCACCTCCGGCGGTGCCACGTGGGTCAGCCTGCACCACGGTGGCGGCGTCGGCATGGGCTTCTCCCAACATTCGGGCGTAGTCATCGTCTGCGACGGCAGCGAGGCCGCCGATGGCCGGCTGCAGCGCGTGCTGTGGAACGACCCAGCCACCGGGGTCATGCGCCATGCCGACGCAGGCTACGAACTGGCTCTGGACTGCGCTCGCGAACACAAGCTGCACCTACCCGCCATCACCGGATGATCGTTACATGCTGACCTTGGTTCCCGGCAAACTCGATTTTGCCTTATTGCGTAACATCGCCGCGCATTTCCAGCCTTTGCGTCTGGACCCGGTCTGCCTGCCAGGGATCCTGGCCTCTGCCGAAGCAGTCCAGCGCATCGTTGCCGCAGGCGACCCGGCATATGGAATAAACACAGGTTTTGGAAAGCTTGCCAACAAGTACATCCCGGTTGAGCAATTGGAGCAATTGCAGACCAACCTAGTGCGCTCACACGCCGTCGGCGTAGGTGTTTTGCTTGACGACGCATGCGTGCGACTGATCATGGCATTGAAGATTGCCTCGCTGGCCCGTGGCTATTCCGGGGTGCGGATGCAGACTCTCGACACTCTTATCGCCATGTATAACGCGCAGGTCTGGCCATGCATTCCAAGCCAGGGATCGGTAGGTGCCTCTGGCGACCTGGCTCCACTGGCGCACCTCGCGCTGGCCGCGATGGGCGAAGGTACAGTGCGTGTAGGTGGACAGATACTCTCCGCCGATGAGGGCCTGCGCCAAGCGGGCATCACGCCAATGCGTTTGGCTGCCAAAGAAGGCTTGGCGCTACTCAATGGCACTCAAGTCTCAGCTGGCATTGCGCTTATAGCCCTGTTCGGGGCCGAACAGGTTTTCGCTGCCGCTGTCCTGACCGGCGCACTGAGCGTTGATGCCGCATGCGGATCAGATGCACCATTCGATGCACGCATCCACGCGGTGCGTGGCCAGCCGGGACAAATCGAAGTGGCCGCGCATTATCGCGAATTGTTGCGAGGCAGCGCGATCCGCCAATCACATCGCATCAATGACAGCCGCGTGCAGGACCCTTACAGCCTACGCTGCCAGCCTCAGGTAATGGGCGCATGCCGGGATCTGCTACGGCAATCCGCGCAGACCCTTTTGATAGAAGCCAATGCGGTCTCGGACAATCCGCTGATCTTCACTGATACAGGCGAAGTCATCTCCGGTGGCAACTTCCATGCTGAGCCGGTCGCTTTCGCTGCAGACCAGATGGCTATTGCCGTATCGGAAATTGGTGCACTTTCGGAACGACGTATTGCGCTACTCATTGACGCCAGTATTTCGGGTCTGCCCCCTTTCTTAGTGGAAGAGCCAGGGATTAACTCCGGTTTGATGATTGCGCACGTGACCGCGGCTGCATTGGCGAGCGAGAACAAGACCCTTGCACACCCCGCCAGCGTAGATTCGTTGCCAACCTCAGCAAACCAGGAGGATCACGTAAGCATGGCCACCTTCGCCGCACGCAAGGCAGGCGATATCGTGACCAATGTGAGGCGGATCGTGGCAATTGAATTGATGGCGGCCTGCCAAGGCATTGATTTTCGACGGCCGCTGCGCTCTTCGGAAGCACTGGAAGCTCTGCATGCAAGGATCCGCAAGGATGTTTCCCACTATGGTCAGGACCGCTTTCTTGCGCCGGACATGGATGCCTTGAATGGTCTGATAGCCAGCGGAGAGTTGGCTGAATTTCTCAGCATGCCGTTGCTAGAGGAAGCGCCCTAGTGCAGGAATGGAGCGGACGCACTGACCCTTCGACAACCGGTGACGCACGACGTTGGCACCAAATTGTGCAGCCCTATGGGGCCGGTTCTGCACCTGGTATAGCCTTACTAGGCTTTGCATGCGACGAGGGAATCCTTCGCAATGGGGGTCGTCTTGGCGCCGCTCAGGGGCCGTCGACACTACGCCCTGCGCTTGCTTCCTTACCGGTTCTGGATAGCCGTCCGCTCTATGACGCTGGTGATATTTCCTGTCTGGATGGGAACTTGGAGCATGCGCAATTTCATTTCGCCGAGCGGATATGCGAGCTACTGGCCGCGGGCCACCTTCCCATCGGGCTAGGTGGTGGACACGAAATCGCCTTTGCCACCTATCAGGGATTGTTCCGATCATTGCAAAAGCGCCGGCCTCGGATCGCGGTGGTCAACCTAGATGCGCACTTCGATCTCCGGGAGCAAGAACCGGGCAACTCAGGCACTCCCTTCCTGCAGATACTCAAACATGCCGCTGAGAATGCGGTGCATGTCGACTACTTGTGCCTGGGCGTAAGCGCATCGGCCAACACGCGACAACTGTTTGCCACAGCCAATGCAAATGACGTGTACTACCTGCATGACGATGAACTCGACCTGCTGCGCCTAGATAAACATCTCCAGGCGCTGCGCCAAAGGCTGGCACACGTGGATTTGATCTACCTGAGCCTGTGTTTAGATGTGCTACCAAGTTCTATTGCTCCCGGTGTCAGCGCACCCAGTGCCCGTGGCGTCCCGCTGGAGGTACTGGAGCCCTTGATTGATGCCATCCTCAGAACAGGCAAGGTTGCGGTAGCCGATGTGGCTGAACTGTCGCCACCCTATGACATCGGTGGGGCGAGCACCCGGGTAGCGGCCCGCTTGGTCCACCGGATTGCTCGTGGCATGGAGCGCACTCCATGGTTAGCCCCTACATGAACCGCGGGACCCGGTTCACGGTGATGGCTTAACCGCCTGACGGTCTTGCGTTATGCTTAGGCCCCGATTTGACCGCCGTATTGCCCGACCATCCACTGGTAAGCCAATGCCCCTCGTTCGCAGCCTGATGCACCTAGCGCTTTGCCTGATCCTGATCCTTAACGGGTCGGTGCAGGCATTGGCGGGTGAAATCATGCATGCGCAGGGCCATCAGATGACTGATGCCAAGCTTCAGCATGCAGTTCCCGACTGCCATGAACAGGCCCCTACGGCTCACGCAGAAAATGTCATTGTTTCAATGTCGGATTTGCAACACTTCGACGAAGACCAAGCAGGCTGCTGCAAATCCTCGAACTCGTGCGACTGCGCATGCCAACAGCATTCGCCAGTTGCGGCAACCTTGGTCGCAAGCTTCGTTGCAGCGGCCGACGATACCCAGGTGATTCTTCCTGCCAAGACTGGCCATGCCCCGCCCAGTCCCACACGATCGATACGGCCACCCATCGCCTGAAGTCCGATCGCACGCTGCGCATCAGCGTGCTCCTGTCGACATGACAGTCCCGCCGGTCTACTGACCGGATACCCGTCCTGTGCCGCGCACCTGAGTTCTAGCTCGGGCTTCCACTGCGGCCACATCGGAGTTAATCGCAATGTCCAACGATACCAACAGCCACGCCCCAGGCGTGCTGCCCCAAGTCTCGCGACGCAAATTCGTCCAAGGCCTGGCTCTGGGTGGAGTCGCTGCAAGCACCAGCCTCTGGCGCTTGCCCGCACACGCGCAGCAAGCACAATTTCCTCAGATTCCTATGCTTGCCGGCAATCAATTCGACCTTTCAATTGGTGCGTCCCGGGTTAACTTCACCGGCCGGCCGCGCCCGGCTATCACCGTGAATGGCAGCCTGCCTGCGCCGATTCTGCGTTGGCGCGAGGGCGACACCGTGTCGTTACGCGTGCACAACCGGCTAAGCGGCGACCTGCAAACCTCAGTGCATTGGCACGGCATTCTGCTGCCTTCCAATATGGATGGCGTACCTGGCATGAGTTTCAATGGCATCTATCCCGGGGAGTACTACGACTACAAATTCAAGGTGCGGCAGTCTGGCACCTACTGGTACCACAGCCATTCACTGCATCAGGAACAGGCCGGTCTGTACGGTGCGTTGATTATCGACCCGCGGGAACCGGCACCGTACCAATACGACCGCGAGCATGTGGTGCTGCTGTCCGATTGGACCGATCTGGATCCAGCGGCGCTGTTCAAGCGACTTAAAAAGATGCCCGAATACGACAACCTGTACATGCGCACCGTAGGTGACTTCATCAACGACGCCAAGCGCGATGGATTCTCCAATACCTTGTCGGATCGTGGCATGTGGGGGCGGATGCGTATGACCCCTACCGACATTTCAGATGTCAATGCGAATACCTATACCTATCTAATGAATGGCACCACGCCGTCGGGCAACTGGAGCGGCGAATTCAAGCCCGGAGAGAAAGTGCTGCTGCGTTTCGTCAACGCCGCCAACATGACCTACTTCGATATCCGCATCCCGGGATTGAAGATGACGGTGGTGGCGGCAGATGGCCAATATATTCATCCCGTCACCGTGGACGAATTCCGGATGGCTGTAGCCGAAACATTCGATGTGATTGTGGAGCCTGACGGCCAGGATGCTTTCACCATATTTGCTCAAGATATGGGTCGCACGGGCTATGCACGCGGGACGTTGTCCACCCGCCCAGGCCTCGAGGCCGAAATACCGGCACGCGACCCGCGGCCGTTGCTAACCATGGAAGACATGGGCCACGGCTCCAGCGCAAAGTCTAGCGAGGGCAGCTGCGGCGCAAACATGGGCGAAGGCGGCTGCGGTGCCAACATGGGCGCTAAGGCAGCGGTAGTGGCTAGTGCTGATCCTCACGCTGGGCATGACATGGGTGCCAGCTCGGTCGAGCATCCTGCAAGTGAGAACGGCAATCCGCTGGTGGACATGCAGTCTTCGGCTACTAGCCCCAAGCTTGATGACCCGGGTATCGGCCTTCGCAACAACGGTAGAAAAGTGCTGACCTATGCTGACCTGAAAAGTATCTTTCCTGATCCAGATGGCCGCGAACCCAGCAGGACGATTGAGCTGCACTTGACCGGAAACATGGAGAAGTTCGCCTGGTCATTCAACGGCATTCCCTTCGCAAGCGCCGAGCCACTAAAGCTCAAGTACGGCGAGCGCGTTAGGGTAGTGCTGGTCAACGACACCATGATGCAGCACCCCATTCACTTGCATGGCTTGTGGAGTGACGTGGAAGACGAGAACGGTGCGTTCCAAGTGCGCAAGCACACAGTCGACATGCCACCAGGCACGCGACGTAGCTATCGCGTGCGCGCAGATGCATTGGGACGCTGGGCCTACCACTGTCACCTGCTGTATCACATGGACGGCGGCATGATGCGTGAAGTGAGGATCGAGGAATGAACATCAAAAAATCTATCCTTTGCCATTCCCTGCTGGTTGCATTGGGACTGTCGGCAAGCTTTACACTGCTGGCTCAAGAAGACCACTCACAACATGCAACACAAGGTGCGGCGCCCAAGGCGGTCAATGCCGACGAGGACCAAATAGATCATGCGGAAATGGACCATTCCAAGATGGACCATTCCAAAATGGAACATGGCACTGCGGGTCAGAGTCAGGTCGGTGCCGAGTCCGATACAGTGGACCACAGCAAGATGAGCCATGCGGAAGACATCCATACCGCACATGCTTCGCCCGTCGTCGCACCAATCGACCATGCCAACATGGATCACAGTGAGCATGCGTCACCGGATGAGCCACGTGAACCGATACCACTTGTCACTGACGCTGATCGGGCTGCAGCCTTTCCAGTACTGCATGCCCATGACATGAGCCATGGATCTGCGATAAATAGCTTCGTGTTGTTCAATCGACTGGAAGCTTGGGATGCAGATCCCGGCACTGGCCAAGCCTGGGAAGCACAGGCTTGGGTGGGCGGCGACATCAACCGCGTCTGGTTCCGGAGTGAAGGCGAGCGTCAAAGTGGGAGTACCGAGTCCTCCAACTTGGAAATGTTCTATGGCCGCAGTGTGTCGCCATGGTGGGACGTAGTTGCAGGTGTACGCCACGATTTCAACCCGGGCACTTCACAAACATGGGCCGCGATCGGCGTGCAGGGCATGGCCCCATATAAGTTCGAAGTCTCCGCCACGGCTTACCTGGGAGAATCGGGACAGACGTTGGCAAATATGGAGTTCGAGTACGAAATTCTTCTGACGAATCGATTGATTTTGCAGCCTATGGTTGAGCTTGATATTTATGGCAAGGACGATCCTTCACGTCATATTGGCTCTGGCTTAAGCAAAGTAGAGGCAGGACTACGTTTGCGCTACGAACTCGCAAACCGGCGATTCGCCCCCTACTTTGGCATTACGCATGAACGTGTATTCGGAAATACTGCCGACTTTCACCGCGCCGAGGGTGAAGGCACACGCGATACGCGATTAGTGGCCGGAATTCGACTCTGGTTCTAAACGAAGATTGCACGAACTATGCTTTTCTCCCAACACATGAACTACAAAGGAAACTAATGAAGACCTTTATTTTTACAGCTCTGCTGACAGCAACTTTTGCTTCGGCTCCTGGCGTTTTTGCTGGCGAGCACGCCCACCATTCCCCCGCCAAGCCTGCCACCGCCGAGAAGGCAGACGATCCAGCTTTCACCAAACTGGATTCCAATAAGGATGGATTTATCAAAAAATCCGAGTTGCCTGCCAAGCACCCTTTGCTACCCCACTTCAGCATGGTAGACAAGAACAAGGACGGCAAGCTGGACAAAAAGGAATTCGAAGCGGCTCAATCCATGCTTTGATTGGAACGTTCACTACTCTGATTAGACGAAGCCCGCTTTTTGCGGGCTTCGTTCTTTATTTCAAATATATGCAATGGCCTCCGAAGCAATAGCTAGATCCCTATTGGGTCAGCCGTTTTGGGCTGGAAGCTGCACTGCCCTACCCTCGATAACGCTCCCTAATCACTCGGCCTGTTCGAGTGCACTTGAAGCGCTCAAGACAGTAGCGACCTAACTTCACACTGCCGGTGCAGGGATCGACCCGTTGCTAGCGCCTTGACTCTTTCTTACGTGGCGTGCTGGTTTCGAGCTGCTTGAGCAAAGCCTTCCGCTTGAGAAGGCTAAGGGTGCTCCAACGAGTCAGTAGTTCCGCCAGCATGTCGTCCTCTGTATACAAGAATGCAGCGGGAATGCCGAGAACCTCGGCCAGTTGCTTGGCCGTCTCCAACTTGGGCTCATGTTTACCACGCTCGTACTGGTTAATTCTTGGGGACGCCACGGTCGGATCCAGGCCGGCGAGGATGCCGAGCTGCTTCTGTGAAAGGCCCGCGCGCTCTCGCGCCTGAGCCAGACGGAAAGCAAAAATCGGGTGTTTTGCCATCAACTTCGTCACAGCCACTCCCTAAAGATAGCTTAAGGATGGCGGATATGACCGGCGCTTGGATACTAAGTTATTCTTAGAGTCGTTACAACCGACCCAGATGCGCAAGCGTGCTCGACGCTGCATGAACCACGGGACCACATTCCTTTCGGACCTCTATCGACATGCAAGCCAGCTCTTCCGGTGCCTTACGACCGGCCGCCCCCAAGATCATTGAGATTCCCCACCTTGGCGGGCGTGGCGCCCTGTACCTCTTGGCCCTCGTACAGGGACATCAGTCTCGTCAGCGCGTCACGCCGACCCCGGAGGCCACCGGGGCTCTCTTGGCAGTGCTAGATGCGTTGGGAGTCATTCGTGCCGAACCATGCCAAACGCCACTCAGCAACCTTACGGTTGGCGACAACTTGCCTTGGTTATACACATGGGATCCAATCGCCTTTGACGAACTCCAAGGATGTTTGACCGCATATCTCACGACCGCCGGTCGCAGCAAGGACTTTTCGGATACTTGGCTGAGGGTCTGGCATGAGCTCATGCCGGCAGAGGTGATTGCATACCTGCAGTATCAGCTTCGCATCCATCAATTCAGCGATGCGTTCCTGGAAGATCTCGCGAAATTGATGGTACCGAACGAATCCCGTTATAGCTTGGGACACTGGCGCTACGCTTGTTGGGCCTCGGTGCGGAGTATGGCCTCGGTATCGCTACAGCATCCGGGAAACGTGGAGCTGCTGAAATTCACACTCGCCACTGAGCTACCTCGTCGATTACAGTTCGCTCATGGATCGCAGGAAGGTAAGTTATGTTTCTCGCCTCCGCATTCAATTCCTATGAGTACGCTATCCACTATCCTTTCGGATATTGCCACTCGGCTCGGCGATAACTTCTGGAAGTCTCCGCCAACACTTGAAATGCTCTGAGCTATTAAGAAGCTCCGGACCGAAATAGCATTAAGAATGCCCGTTTCTAGAAGCTAGGACATTAGCCACGACACCTCGTCCAAGATGCTAAATACATTCGATTTGGACGCACCCACCAATGAATCGAGCCGGCGTCGCAGTTGCATGGCACGCATGGATTGATGCGTACAACGCACAGCGAACCATTGGAATCGATGGGCCAATGTCGCAATTTGATTCCTCTGCCCCTCGGTTGACCTCGCGCCTGCATCTACGTTTGAAACCCACGGGTCGAGCATTCGCATAAGTTCTCGATACACTTCTACATCATCCGAGAATTTTGCCTGGGTCCAAGAAAACCAAGCCATGGACAGACACAAACCGAGATGTGATGACTCATATACATCACTCTGAATGTCACCATACCTTGTGGCAAAGTCTTCAAATCTGCCAACCCCCACCCGTCGTAGCCATAGCCGGAATCCCGTGCCACAGGGACAGTCCCTATAGTCACTTCTGTCATTTTCTATCGGATATGCAATACAAGAGTGTCCAGTCAGCATTGCCAATGTATCGACCTGCTGCAATAGAGAAAGAACACCACTCTCGTAGTCGCTGCGGACATATGTTTTCGTTGCAGTCTCCAGTGGCAGGTGCGCGAAGCAGAAATAATGCGCAAGTATCTTGCTTGTTTCCGAACGCAATCGAGGATCCGTGGTAAGTTCGCCATACAAAATGCGCAGATCTTGTGCCATGACCGAATAATGAGGGCGCGAGATAGGTGCCTGACTACAATCCGGTAGCTCAGGAATGATAATCGCCTCCGCCCTTGTTCGGACTTGTGTCATTGCAGTGAGTGCAGCGTCTTGCCGATTGTTGCTGTGAAATTTCGTCGCCAATGCGCCATTACTGTTAACGTACTCCCCGCATTGGGTGCATTGAAATAGGTCCGAATGGCGCTGCACTCGGTAAGGTGACGATGCTCCGCAATACATGCAGTGCGTCAGCAGTCGGACACTGTGCGTCGGGCACAATACGACTGCTTTGTGCTGGTGCACTATCCGATGCGTCTTCGCATCTGCGCAGACTGGACACCACTTCAACCACGGAGTTAGCCAGCCAGGGCCCACTTGCCGAGCATCCCGTTGTGCGACTTCCAGCACGGTACGCAGCGCTTGATGGTGCGGCGTGATCGACTCAACTTCGCACTTGGCGGCCCATGTCACGAATGCGGCCAAGTTCGCTACCTGAGGAGGCGGCCTAAGCTCGAACGCCTTTTCTGTCCAACCATCCACAAGCCGACTCATCTCCCAGGCACTGCAGAGATTGAATCTCCCTGCCGCTTCCAAAAGGCCATAGAGCGAGTTGGTACGCCAGTGTTCGTCCAGGATGGGGACATAAAGAGGCAATGGGTCGTCCATTACCCCATCGGAATCTGTCGCAAGAGCTCAGGCGTGATTGCCAGATCCGGGCTGTCGAAGTTGCGTAAATGAATGAATAGGTTGGCCAGGTAGCTCGCAACGACCGACATAGAGACAACGTTTTCCTCTCCGGTGAGCCTGAGTCGTTTCAGTTGTTGCGCGATGTCGCCGGTCGACCTGTGGAGGCGACCGCCGGCCGCGTAGAACCTAGGAAGCAGCAATTGACTGTACGTCAGCCCCGAACCGATGGGGTATTCCGATTTACTATCAATTGCCTCCAGCGGAACCGCGAGCTCAATTTCTCCGCGTGGGCCTTTCAGCTCATTGAGCGTCGACATAAAACGCTTTTCCAGGTCAGACCGGGTCTCCTTGAGCTTTGAGCGCTGATCTTTCAACTCAATCTGGCCAAAGAGGACGACAGTGACCTTCACCCGATCCCGGACCAGGCGATTGATGACCGATTTGAGCCAAGCAAACTCGTCGCCACTGAGCTCCTGCGCTTCATCGAAAATAAGGAACAAGTGCCGTGCCTCGCCTGACAGTGCCAATAACGCTCGATGCACCTGCGTTCGCTTTCCAGCCAAGTCCCTGGAAATCTTGGGCGCGTAATCGATTTGGTTGAGCATCTCGGACAGCAGTCGACCTTCGGCTTGATTTGTATCTTCCACCACCTCGAAAATAAGCACGCCACACCCGGGCTTCTTGCGCTTCATTTCTACGACCAATGCTTCGGCACAGAAACTCTTCCCGGACAGGGGCTGCGCATACCACGCAATGGAGCCTCGCCCTTTCCTGCCGAGGCTCCATACCCGGCTAATGACATTCATCAATGAAAGTGTAGGAAGAATGGCGCGCTCTGTGATGATGGGGTGTTCGTCCCACACTTGGTCACGCAGTGCAATGATTTCTTCAATATTCATGGCCGTCACCATTAAAGGCTCCGATGTCTTCCCATTGCATGTAGTCACCACTGTTCGGCTTACTGGCCCGATTCAGGAGCTCGCTGACAGCCTCCGTTGCCTCCTGTGACAAGCCCTCCTCATCGACAGCACATGCCTCCTCCCGCCTTACTATGTGGTCGCCCAACTGACGAACGGAGGGTTTTGCCGCCTTCTTGGCGTTCTTCGTGGAGATGACGTCTTTGCCAAGTTGTTCGGTGAAGGCGGCGACAACATCACCATTGAAGTCGTTATCTATATAGCCTTCCCGCGTCAACTGGTTGATGTACTTGCGTAGATCAATGGAGTGGTCGCTATGTCGCCAACGTCCACCCGGCCTACACTCGCCCAATGGCTTCCCGTTATGGAATGCGGGGATACTCCGGATATTGGATCTGGTCACATGAAGCACGATCCATTTGTCGATCAACTTCCAATTCTCCGCGATTTCCGTAGACGTGTAGTCGGCCTCCAGATATGAAAAGTATGGCCTTCGCCCGGTTTTCTTGTTGCCTTTGACTTGGACCCGGATGACCAGCTTCGATAGATCCGACTCACCCGGCTGTTGCGGCGGAAGAAACGGGAAAAGGTATTGTTCCCGCTCCTCTCCCGAGATAAGAGAGGCCATCCGCTGTGCTGGGCTTGCGGCTAGGTTTTGCTTGCCAATGTTGGCGTTGAATTTGCGCACCAAATCCGCGATGAGTTTCACGATCTCGATATCCGTCAGCGTGCATTTCTGTGCTGCTTCTTCTGGATTTTGCTTCTTTGGATCTTGTGGGCCTGATCCAGTCGTCGTTCTTAGTCGCTTAAACCCGGACCGTTCTAAGGCATTGAAGATGCGCTCGACAAGCTGACGGCGTGCGGGGGTATGGACCGGCCCAAAGTTGACGGCGCATCCGCTAAGCGCCATTGTCCTCGATACCACGTCGTTAGCGAGATGGATCAGCGCATTGTCCAAGAGCAAGCAGTTGAAGCCGCACCAACCAAATCGTTGATCTAAATCAACGAGAGGACGAAACGGTGCTTCTTCCGCTTTGCTGTGGGCATAACCAGGCTCACCCACCGTTGCTGCGTGCAGAACATCGAGAACATCGCCGCTGTTAGCAGAGTCCCGAAAAATTGCTTTGAAGCCTAGGATATAGCCTTTGAAGCGATCAGCTAAAAGCAAAATCGTGATCCGTCCTGCGTCGAGTATCCGTGTACCTTCAGGTGTTTGTATCTTCACTGAGCCAATGAAGCCTGCGGCGTGCTCGTCCATTTCGACGATGTCGAAGGGCATGCAGGCGACAAGCCGAGACTGATGGCCAGTCCCAGCTTTGGACTTCGTAGCTGCCTTATCTCCAAACTGTGTGGCGACAATCTTGTCGTAGTTATTTCTGAGGTAACTGCAGACGAAGTTTCGAATGGCGCCTGCGCCTTTGCGTTGACAGGTGAAAGGCCACCGCTCATGTGCCGGATCATCGACCGAACACAGCTTCAGGAACTCGATATGGACCGACTTGTGGCGAATTCCAGCCTCTCCTCCAGGTTGGCGTTTGGCGTTCTTGTTGAGGTAGGTGTGTAGTGCCCCGCGTATTTCCTTGTTCAGCCGCAGGAATTGTTCCAGAGCCCCACTCAAGCCGCCCTTTTTTCCCGAATATTCTTCAATCGAAGCCGTTCTTTTGCGGGGCTTCACCTCGATACGCGGCAGGAGACCTACCCAGCCGAGCGGTTTGCCGCGAGTATCCAGCGTCACGCATCGATCAAAAGCGCGATAGAACACTTCCTGATGGATGCCGTTATCCCGAAGATGTTTTGAAAGGGTGCCGCCGCCGACGTAGTGCCAAATGGCCTTGGCCAGTACGTGAAAGTGCTGCTTTTGCTCGACTTCAAGATCGTCCAACGCAGGCATTTCCCATGTATCGAGTGCCAAGCGGTCCGCAGGGACCGTGCGCAAGGTATTGCGTACGTTAGCCATGGGTGCGCCCCCAAACCTTGGTGGCAGGACCCCACAAATCCTGGTCAACATCACTCTCAAGTTCTCGGGCGCGTAGCATCGTTCCTATGGCACCAGCGACCAGAGCGGAATGTTCGTCCACTTGGTTACAAAGGGCACCGATCGAGATGCACGGCTGCTCCTCGACCAAATGGCGGCACCGAAAAATAACCGCGTTCAGCTCATGTGAGCGACAGCGATTGATCGCCGAGACGATGGCCCGCCAACTGTGAATACGGGTCTTGGCCGCATTGAGCATGGCAAGGTTGACAACGCGCCTGCCTGGCGGGCTCACCCCGCGCCCTTCGGGATCAAAATCTATGTCGAGAAGATGACCTTGTAGCGTCGTAGCGATCGCGTAATGACGGAGCCGAGAACGAGGCTCATCACCTGCGAGGCGCAGCGGGCTGTAGTCCAACGAAACCAGGTCGGCCTCTCCCTCCAAGAACAGAAAGCACTCCAGCTCGAGGTCCGAGCAGAGGGTCAGCGGCGGATCAGGAGGATCCTGGGGCGGCGAGACAAACCACAGATTGTGTCCGCTTGCGCCACGGGCACGAACTGCCGCAACGTATCTATTCCGCTTTTGCTGGGCGGGAGTCTTTGCATGCTTAGCCATGATCGCCCCCGGCCTCGGAGGGACAATCGCCAGGGCAAAAACCGCCTTGACCCGCCGCGTGGGAGGGGTTATTTTCGGCTGGCATTAACAGGTCCTCCTGCGACCTGAACCGAGCCCACCCATTCGCACTGGGTGGGCTCAATTTTTTGCAATAGTTAAAAAACCGTTGGCTTGAATGAAAGTGCCTCAAGCCTAGCAGCGGCGGGTGTAACCTACCGGTGAGGTTCTAATTTGAATCCTGGCCTTGAACATGGAATATATTTCTGCTAGCGACTTTGCTTACCAGAGCCAAAGGCTGTGGGCTCGTTACCTGTGCAAGTCTCAGGATGGAAACGTCCGATGGCTAGATAGAACGTTACTCATGCCGACCACCGATATGGGCGGCGTTCTACCCGAACGAATTGCTCCGCATGTATTCCAGGAGATCTACGCATCCGGGAAGAACCCGGATGGGAACTACTGGAAGGAATTCGACGATACGGGAGCACGATTCAATTTATTTGAGCGCGTGTGCGAACGTGTCCCTGCCTCGCGCCCTTGGCTCCTCAAGGAGTTCCGGGTTTATCAGCGCGAGGATCCGCCACCTGTTGCTCATTCCCGTGCATATTTGTCGAGCTTTCTCGCCGAACGCGAGTTGATGTTTCTTCCTGCACGTGCCGTCAGGGCGCTCCAACATCTGCGGCCTCGGCTCTATCCCTACCTGAAAAAGTGTGCAGTGCAAGATTTGGTGGAGGCTGCAACGCCAGAAACGCTCTTGTTCCTGATGGCATTCCTCCATGAAATCGTTTGGTGGGCAAAGGGCCGCCCAACCGAGGACATCGTAAAAATAGCCGAGGACGCGGTCTCTCAATTTTGCGAATCACTGACAAAACGTGGATTCGAAGATGCGTCCGAAATAGCTGAGGCCATAAAATTGCCGATGTATGGCGCTGTGGTTTCAATCAAGTACTGGGGTGATCGATCACCGCCTGCTGGCTACACTCGTACGTTTTACAATTTTCCGCCAGTTCCCCTCCTGATCAAAGATACGCCAGAAATACGCGACGCCTGCGAGTGCGTCCACGCGGCAGGCGAAGATATTCACGAGTTCGTAGATCAGCCTCTTCCCTCCCGCTATGAAGCACTTCCAGGGCTGGACTGGGCACCTACCACGGCGAGCGTCAAAGCCGCCACACGCGCGTTAGTCTCTGGCATCTTGTCGACACACAAAGAGATTTCCGCAGAGTATGAGCGCGATTTACTTTGTTCCCTTCCGATCACAAATAGCTACTCGCCGACCGCTCGGAGGCAACAGAAGAATACAGACCGACGGTACTCATCGCCGACAAGAAGTCAGGTGCGGCGTTAGTTGGGGGGAGGCGCCACATTTTAGAGTGAGCCGGACACGTTGGTTGATCTCCTCGTGCATCCACTCCCGCGATCTAGCCAAGCGAGGTCCCGTGCCGTATTCCTTCACCAGCGCTTGGATTAGTTGCTGTGGTGGCACTTTCTGAATCACGTCTCCGAGCCATTGCAACTGCACGTCGGAATTTCGATCGCAGAGATGGCACCCATCGTCGAGGTTGAGCTGATCAAAGTCCAGACATAAAACCGCCTGCTCTATTTTGAAATCGGAACCAAACTTTGATTCAGCGAGATGAAGCGAGAAGTTGTGTCTCTGCCACGTCCTCAGCTCGTATTTGTCATCCTCGACGAATCGCATTATTGCGCTTCCAAGACATGCCTTTTCCAGAGCGTAAAAAGCGAATAATCTGATGGACCGCTCCGACAACCCCCAAGCCTTCCAAAGAGACTCCTCGAGCAACTCGCGTGCCCGATCCTCTTGTCCCATCTCCCACGCCGCAAACCCCCTGCCTATACTGCATGCATGTGAATCGTTCCCTTCGACATCCTCTCGTGGTCTGCTGGGATCAACTTTCATCAGCTCTCGTGCAGCGCAAATACACGCAATATGATCGTGAAAATTCTGTACCGCCCAGGCCCCGACTCGCAGTTGAGAAAGGCGTCGCTCGCTGTGTTGGAAAAACTGGGAAGGTTGTTTTCCCAGAGAGGAAAGCATGGTATGCGACAACCGTTTTAGCCTTGGAATTCCCGATTTATCCCGTTCAACTTTGACCGCAACGTATGCGGAAGGGAGAGTCAGAGGTTGCTGCGACCCTCTGGGTCGGTTATCCAACATTCGAGCCATCGCGTGCTTCTGGGCAGCCTCGACCTGCTGATCTCGTTGGAATTTACTATACGAGTGATAATACATATTTGGAACAATGGACAGCTTCTTCACAAGGCTTGTGTGCGCCCAAGCAATGCGTCGGCGTTCACTCAGGTTTTCGCGCAGACTTTCAAGTCCGCTCTGGAGAAGAGAAGCATTACACGAGCCACATGAGAACGGGCCTTGTTGGGAATTACTTGAGTACGAGATCTCGCAGCCGCATTCTTTACAGTGAGAAGCGATCGGCTCTTTGTGCAAGGGGCAGCAATCGACGAAAGTCAATTGCAAAACTTCGAAATGCATTCCGAGTGAAATGCAATCAGGGCAAAAGCGCAGCGCGTTGCGCACAAGAGAGCTGGAGTACCCGCAAATGGATTCGTAACTAAATTTTCTGACATAGTCATCCAGTTGGAAGCCGTGAATCCGCGGGATGCTTGGCAAGGTTGCAATGCTCTTCCACACATCCGTCGTTGCGGTGTAATCGAGCCTAACGGGCGTGGTAGGCGAAGGCCTTTCTTCAGTAGCTTTAAGGTCACGTATTAGCTGCAACGGGCCCCGATTCGAGAACCATGCCAACTTGTTAATCAGTGCGTACGTCGACTCACCTGGAATCAGGGCATCGTCCGCCCAAGGCAAGTAAAGCTGTTTGCGGTCTGTGCCCATGACCCTCTCCTTAGAGCGGTAGGCACTTTGTAGTCGATCAGGAACTCCGTAGGACCGTTCCCTGTAATGTCACGACTTTGCTAATCACTCGGTATTGTCACAGTTCCACAAATTTGTCCCCACAATTTGAAAATCTGTTGTTTGCAATCTCAACTGTACTAACTGGTTGATTTATAGACGAACTAGCAGCATTTTGCGGTCACAAGTTTACTGAGCCCGGTTCCAAGTGGAATTCCCCTTTTCCCTGCGCATTGCCGGATCCACTGGCACTGCATCGATGCCCCTGGCCCCGACTTCCAGCGTTACCGCTACGGCTTGCATGCGGTTTGTACCGCATCGTCCAGTTTGCGCAGCAGATCGAAGGTACGTTTCAGGCCGACGGCTTCCAGCTTCCTGGCGCGTCGGTCTTTGGCCGCATTGCAGCGTGCGTCCGCGGCACTTATTGAGGTCCGGTTGCTGCTGCCCGTGGAACGGGTCCGGTGGGTGCTGGCAGCCCGCCTGAGCTGGGCTGACTCGGCGGCATCCTGTTTGCGCTTGACCGCAAGTTGGGCGACTTCCTCTGCCGTGGGCTCGGGGTCCGGCGTGGCGTCCCACTGTTTGGCAACGGTGTGACCCGCAGCGCACGGTGCGGACTGGTAACTCACGTCCTTGCCGTTGACGCATTTGTAGACCTGCTGGGCGTTGGCGGCGGCAGGGATAAGCAGAACAGAAGCAAGCATCAGGCTGCGCATGTGATCGTCCTTGTCCATGGGAAGCACCCGTCCTGGGTACCTGATCGAATCATATCGCCGTTGGGACTGCATGCCCGGCTAATGTGAGATGACAGGAATCCCACCTGCGTGCATCCGGAACAAAGCCCTGCCCGTATTGACTCCTGACTTCACCCACGCACTCCCTGCATGCGCCCTGCTTCCATCCCAATCCTATGTGCGCTCGCGCTACTGGCTTCACTAGGCAGCATCGGCACTGCCATGGCCGTCGAGCATTACGAGGGACTTGCCTACGCAAGGAAGAGCGGCGAATTGCTGTATCGCGAATCGCATTGGGTCCAAGACAAGGGCCAACGGCTGGTGCTGTACCGTTGTCCCGATGGTGACGCGTTCGCGCGCAAGCATGTTGCCAGCGGCGATGCCGCCCCTGACTTCGAACTCGTCGACGGGCGCGATGGTTACCGTGAAGGCGTGCGCACTCGCGATGGAGTGCGCCAGGTGTACACGAGGGCGTCTTCGGCTTCAGTAGAACGAAGCAAGCGCCTACCTGCCCAGGATGGCCAGGTCATCGACGCCGGCTTCGATGCCCATGTGCGCCAGCAATGGGAGGCAATGGCCGAACCGGGATCCCGGCGTGTCCGCTTCCTGGTGCCGAGTCGATTGGAATCCATGGACTTCCGGATCGCGCCGCTTGCCAGCGACAGCACCACCCGGCGCTATCGCCTTGCGCTGGACGCCTGGTATGCAGGCGCCTTGCCGAACATCACCGTCACCTACGCCAATAAAGACAAACGACTCGTGCGCTTCGAGGGCATTGGCAATATCCGTGACAAGACGGGTGACTATCCTGCGGTGCGCATCGAATTTCCTGCCCACACGCGCAGCCTGTCCAGCCTTGCCGAGGTCACCAACGCGGCGCGCACGCCGCTGGCGAAAGGTTGCAGCAACTCGTGAACATTCATGCGGCCCACCTGCCCGCTTCCGCCACTCATGCGGGTAACCGCGTGCTCTTGAGAAACCATCCATGCTCAACGCCTACCTGTACCTCAACGCTTTCCTGTATGCCTTCCTCGCGATCTGGTGCACGGTTTTCCCTGCGGAAACCTCGGCGGCCGTCGGCTTCCAGACACTCACGCGTTCGGGCCAGTCGGAATACCTGGTCATCTACGGCGGCCTGCAACTGGGTATGGCGTTCCTGTTCGCCTACTTTGCCTGGAGCAGACAGCCGCGTAACGGCCTGGTCCTTGCCCTCGCGTTCTACGTGCCCATCGTGGCCTATCGTGCCATCACCCTGGTCGCGTTCTGGCCAGTGGCGCCGACCACTTTGCTGCTCGCGGTGCTGGAATGGGCCATGCTCACAGCCGCGGCAGTGCTCTGGCGTCGCTCGCGTGAAATCAGGTGAAATTCCATCCACATGGCTTGGGTTAGGATTCGCGCCACCCCAAATCCAACGCCAGCCAGGCCAGCGCATGTCGGCAATTCCCGAAGTCCAGTCGCCCGATCACGATGAAACCGGCCGCCTGCTGCTGGCCACTGCGCGCGGCGACAACGCCGCCTTCGAGCAGTTGTATCGCATCACGTCGTCACGACTGTTCGGGGTGTGCCTGCGCATCGTAAACCAGCGCAGTGAAGCCGAGGACGTGCTGCAGGACGTGTTCACCAATGTCTGGCGCAAGGCGCAGCAATTCGACCCGCAGCGCGCCAGCGGCCTTACCTGGTTGACCATGATGGCGCGCAACAAGGCCATCGATCATCTGCGCGCCAATCGTACAAGTCGCCAGTCCGTGCCGATCGAACATGCGGAAGACGTGGTGGAAACCGCTCCCAACGCGCAACTGGCTGCGGAGGCCGCGATTGAAGGCCATCGGCTGGACGTGTGCCTGGGTGAACTCGAGGCGTCGCGCAGGCAACTGATACGTACCGCCTTCTTCGAGGGCTGCACCTACGAGGAGCTGGCCCAACGCAGCGGCACGCCGCTGGGCACGGTGAAAAGCTGGATCAGGCGCAGCCTGGCCAAGCTGAAGGCGTGCCTGGAACGATGAACACCCCCACCCTCCCCTTCGATCAGGATCCGCCGGAACATGTCACGCTGGCCGGCGAATACGTGCTGGGCGTGCTGGATGCCCCGCAGCGACGCGAACTTGGACAACGCATTGCCAGTGATCCCGTGTTCGCCGCCGAAGTGTCTACTTGGGAAACCCATCTGGTTTCGCTTGCGAATGAAATCCAACCGGTCCCGGTACCCGACTATGTGTGGGCGCGGATCAACAGCGAACTCGGCTTCGGCCCGGCACCGGGCAAACTGGTGGAACCGGAGCGCACGTCGTTCTGGAGCAACGTCGGCGTGTGGCGTTGGCTCAGCGTGGGTGGTTTCGCAACCGCGGCGATCTGCCTGGTCGCCTTGTTGAATACAGTCCGCGCTCCGGAACCTGCACTGACCCCTGGCGTGCCAACGGTGGTGACTACGCCGCCGCCCGTGCAAGCGCCGGAGGCATCCACGGAAATGGCGGCGACACTTACCCGCGAAGATGGTGGAACGAGCTACGTGGCTACGATGGATGCAGCCACCGGTCGCATCACGGTGACTTCCCTGCAGCCGGCCATGCCCGGCGACAAGGTGCCTGAGCTGTGGTTGATCCCGACCGATGGCGTGGCGCGTTCGCTGGGCGTGTTTGCCGATTCGGCGACCCACTCCGCCAGGATTCCTGACGAATATGTCGCAATGCTGAGTACCGAAGCCATCCTGGCGATCACCATGGAGCCACCCGGTGGTGCGCCTGGTGGCGTCGCCACGGGTGCGGTCGTGGCCAAGGGCGGCATCCAGTTGCTGGCCATGAACCCGTAGCAAGCGGCGCGCAGCAATGTCGTTCGCCTCGACAGCGCATCCGGAATCCGCTTTGTCGCGTATTGAATGGCAGACAGCCTATTGCCGATCACTACGTGCCAAAAACATCTCGCGACCCCGTCATGCAAGCAGCGCCCACCATCGGTCGCTGGCCCGCGCTTCTACGCTGGTTCGACACCAGCGTGGAAGCGCCACTCGATGAGCGCGCCGACCGCATCGACTGGCTACGCACCCTCCCCTTCATCGCGCTGCACCTGGCGTGCTTCGCGGTTTTCTGGGTAGGCATCTCGTGGTTCGCGGCCACGGTCGCGGTTGCGCTGTATGCGGTACGCATGTTCGCGCTGACCGGCTTCTACCATCGCTACTTCTCGCACAAGGCCTTCCGCACCTCGCGTCCCGTGCAGTTCTTGTTCGCCGCCATCGGCGCGACCTGCGTACAGCGCGGTCCGCTGTGGTGGGCGGCGCATCATCGCCATCACCACCGCCATACCGACACGCCGGCGGATCCGCATTCGCCGCGGCAGCATGGGTTCTGGTGGAGCCACATGGGCTGGTTCCTGACTCCGCGTGGTTTTCGTACCCACTGGGAGGCCATCCCGGACCTGCGCAAGTTTCCGGAACTGCGCCTGCTCGACCGCTTCGACATCCTGATGCCGGTCTTGCTGGCGGTGGGTCTGTATTGCCTGGGTGACTGGTTGCAGCACGCCTACCCTGCCCTTCAGACCGATGGCCCGCAACTGCTGGTATGGGGATTCTTCGTGTCGACCATCGTGTTGTTCCACGCGACGGTCACCATCAACTCTCTCGCCCATGTGTTCGGCAGCCGTCGCTTTGAGACACGCGACGACAGCCGCAACAACTGGTTCCTCGCGTTGATCACCTTTGGCGAAGGCTGGCACAACAATCACCATCACTTCCCCGGTTCGGCGCGCCAGGGTTTTCTGTGGTGGGAATACGACTTCACCTGGTACGGATTGAAACTGATGTCCTGGCTGGGACTGGTCAGCGACCTGAAGCCCGTGCCTGCGGGATTGTCGCGTCCTGCGCGTGGTGACGCATGAGCCGCATCGCCGTCGTCGGTTCGGGTATCGCAGGCATGGGTGCAGCGTGGCTGCTGTCACGCCGGCACGAGGTAGTCCTGTTCGAGGCCAACGACTACCTGGGTGGACACACGCACACCCACGACATCGAACTGCAAGGCAAGACCTATGCGGTGGATTCGGGCTTCATCGTCTTCAACCATGCGCACTATCCGCTGCTGACGCGCATGTTCACGGAGCTTGGGGTTGCGTCCCAGCCCACCAGGATGAGCTTCTCCGTACACGACGAAGCCAACGGGCTGGAATACAACGCGGGCAGCCTGCGCGGGCTGTTCGCACAGCCTCGAAACCTGGTCAATCCGCGCTTCTGGCGGATGCTGCGCGACCTGTTCCGCTTCTATCGTCAGGCGCCGTCGGTGCTGAAGCAGACCGCACCGGGTCCGACGCTGGGGGAATACCTGGAAAGTCATGGCTACTCGCAGGCGTTCCGCGATGATCACATCGTGCCGATGGCTTCTGCGCTGTGGTCATCACCAGCAAACCAGATCCTCGATTTCCCCATGCGCCACCTGGTCGGCTTCATGGCCAACCACCACATGCTGCAACTCGCTGGCCGGCCCGAGTGGCGGGTGGTCAGCGGTGGTTCGCAATCCTATGTGCGCGCACTGCGCCGCCGATGGCAGGTAACGGAAAGAACCAGCACGCCGGTGCACGCCATCCGTCGCCAGGGCGCCGCCATCGTGTTGCGCAGCAGCGTGGGCGAGG
>Ga0075163_10001879_pt1 | contig 28377 bp, 28 predicted proteins | sample JI1023141ADNA_FD_71478 | JGI IMG/M metagenome (GOLD analysis project Ga0075163, IMG submission 71478) | Wastewater effluent complex algal communities from Wisconsin, to seasonally profile nutrient transformation and Carbon sequestration -... | ecosystem: Engineered > WWTP > Effluent > Algae...
TTGCCAGGTCGCGCGTCGCAGACGAAGGAGAACATGGAGCCATGCGGATTGAAGAGCCATTGCTCAACCTGCAGCAGCCCGTCTTCGCGCAGGCTGGAAACGCCTCGCACATGCAGCAGGCGATCCTGATCCGGCGCCAGGCTACCGCCGGCCAGCGTGCTGGTATGCGGCGCGCGTGGGGTGAGTCCTCCTCGCACGATCAGCGCTGACCAGTCACCGCCCGCGGGTTGCGCATGTTCGAATACCGCACCGTCCGCTGATGTTTCCTGGTCGGTGCCCTGCTGCAACTCGGACACCGGGACGTTGATCGCGTTGCACGACAGCGCGAAGCGGTTGTCAATCTGCTCCCGCGCCAGTCTGGCAATGGCGGAGCTCTGCGCGGCATCATGCGCCAGACCCAGCAATATCTCTGCGGATGCCGCCGGCCCCGGCGCCTGCACGGTGAGCCGCGCATCGCGCGCGCCGCCCAGCATCGTCCCCTGCAGCGCCGATCCGCGCATCGTGTAGTAGCTGTCGAGCGTGAGTCGCAGACCGCGCAAGGCAATGCCGGCCGCTTCGCCGAGCCGCAGCATGCCCGCATGCAGTTCGCTGACCATGCCGACCGTGAAAAACGAAAGAGGGCAAGGCGCGGCGTCCAGCCCTGCCAGGTAAGCGCCTTCATCGCTGGCAAGGCGCCACACCGCGCCTGCCGACGCACTGGCCACCAGGGCTTCCTTCTGCATGCCGCCCAGACTTCGGGTCACGAGCCTGACGGCGCCTTCCTCCTGCGGCAGCAATGCCACCGACTCCGCGGTTTGGGACCTGAAGAAGACCGGGTTGCCCGTCGCACCCAGCCTGTCGATCGCTGCGTTCTGAGCCATATTGCTCGAGCCTACCATTAGAATCGCAGGCTCACGCACAGCCCTTTCCTGGAGCCATCGTGTCCCATGTTCCTCCCCGCTCCGCCAGCGAAACACAGTTCCTCAAGCCGGTGCTCGAACAGACCCGTCGGCATCTCGGATTTGAACCCAACAGCCTGCTGACGATGGCGCACATGCCGCATGTGGCATTGGCGTTCGGGCTGCTGATGACGACCGTACGGGGTGGTGACCTGCGATCGGCATGGAACCAGATCGCGGACCACGTTCCCCTGCCCGACGACGCCGCCCTGAACGTGGAGCCCGCGCTGCTGCAACTGGCCGCCTTCGCCGCCAGCGTCGGGGCTGGCTGCCGGTATTGCCAGGCGCATACATCGCACACGCTCGAGAAGATGATGGACCTGCCGGCGCCCAAGATCGCGGACCTGCTGCGGCATGAACAAAGCCCCCATTATTCGCCGCGCGAGCGCGCGGTAGTCGCGCTTGCGCTGGCCGCCGCCCAGGTGCCGAATGCTGCGGAAGCGAAGCACTTCGCGGCGCTGCGCGAGCACTTCACTGATCGACAGATCGTGCAGATCGTCGCCATCCTGGGATTGTTCGGATTCCTGAATCGCTGGAACGACACACTTGCCACGACCCTGGAGTCAGCTCCGCGGGATTTCGCCCAGACGGCACTGGAAAGCCTGGCCTGGAGCCCTGGGAAACATCAGGGCACCTGCACCTGAAACCACTCGTTCGCGCGTATCAAGCGTTTAGGGAGGAATTTCCATGAAGCACTTGCCAGTCCTTGCCACCTGCCTGGTTCTACTGCCCGGCGTAAGCCTCGCCGCCACCCGCACATACGATGTCGGCGCTTTCGATACGGTTTCCGCCGCTGCCGGCGTTGATGTGGAGATCACCATGGGCGCGACGCGCAGCGTTGTTGCCGAAACCCAGGCCGACGACTTCGACGACCTGCGCATCGCCGTGCAGGGCAATGTGCTGAAGATCGATCGCCCAAGCCGCGGCTGGTCGCTCTTCCGCCGGCCCGGATACAAGGTCCGCGTGGTCACACCCGTGCTGCGCTCGCTGGTGGCCTCGTCAGGCTCCGACGTGGATGTGAAGGGCACGGTCGCAGGCGATTTCACTGTCGATGCCTCGTCTGGCAGTGATGTCCAGGTGTCCGCGATCCAGGGCGGCCGCGTGAAGGCGCAGACCTCTTCGGGCAGTGACCTGGATCTTTCCGGCACCTGTACTTCACTCGACGCCGACGCCGCGAGCGGTTCGGACCTGGATGCCCGCAGCCTGCGGTGCGAAACGGTCTCGATCCAGGCCTCGAGTGGCAGCGATGTCTCCGTGTCCGCCAGCCGCAGCGTTACCGGCAAGGCCACGAGCGGCTCGGATGTGAAGATCAGCGGCGCACCGCCGACGGTGCAGGTGGATAAGTCCTCGGGCGCGGACGTCGACGTCCGGAACTAGGCTGCCCGGCACCGCGTTCCAGCGGCAGGTGACCAGCGTCGCCACTCTGTAAAGGTTCCTTGACAGGTCGGATTGGACCGGATAACCTGTCAAGCATCCTTTACAGGCGCTGGAGAACTCGAATGCTGGAACGCGACGCACGCCGCCGATATCAACTGGAACTCACGGGAGCCCTGGTGCTGTATGGCGCCGTTCTCGTGGGGTCCATCACGCTGGCCAAGCCCATGGAACCCGGCACGGCACGCACCGCGCTGCTGCTCACCCCCGCGCTGCCGCTGCTGCTTGGTGTATGGGCCATCGCGCGCCAGTTCGGGCGCCTGGATGAGTTCATGCGCCTGCGCAGCCTCGAGAGCTTTGCGATCGCCGGCGCGGCCACGGCGGCCCTCACCTTCACATATGGTTTCCTGGAAGGCGCGGGCTTTCCGCGACTGTCGATGTTCTGGGTGTGGCCCGTGATGGGGGCCGCCTGGGGCGTGGTGCACTGCCTGCGCTCGCTGGCGATTCGATGAAGAACCTGGTGCGTGATTTGCGGACCGCGCGCGGCTGGAGCCAGGGCGACCTGGCCGACCAGCTGGAGGTCTCGCGCCAGACCATCAACGCCATCGAGACCGGCAAATACGATCCGAGCCTGCCGCTGGCGTTCTCCATCGCAAAGCTGTTCGGCAAGCCGATCGAAAAGATCTTCCTCACGGAGTAATTCAATGAGAACTGAAATTCTTGCGGGCGCATTGAGCGCCCTGGCCTTCTGCACCCCGAATTTGGCCATCGCGGCCTCCGAGACACCCACAAGCTCCCTGCAGACAGCGCATTCGACACAGTACGAAGTGGGCGCGCTGCATGTGGAGCAGATTGGCACCAGCGGCGCACCGCTGATCTTCATCCCCGGCCTTGCCAGCGGCAGCTGGACCTGGACCCGTGAGGCGCAGCGGCTGGCTCACAACCACACCGTGTACCTGCTCACGCTGCCTGGCTTCGATGGCCGGCCTGCCGTGGCGGAGGCCACGCTTCAGAGCCTGCTGGGCGACCTGCGGCGATTGATCGAGGAGCGGCGGATCGACAAGCCCGTGATCGCGGGTCACAGCCTGGGCGGCGTGATGGCCCTGTCGTTCGCCATTGCGCACGGTTCCCTGCTGCAGGGCGTGATCTCGGTAGACGGGCTGCCGGTGCTTCCGGGCACCGAGGCCGCCACGGGCGATCGCTCTGCGCTGGCACAGGCGGCACGCGCGCAGATCGAGAGCCAGACACCCGAGCAGTTCGCCGCCTATGAACAGGCCTACATGCGGCAGGTGGGTCTGCTCGATCCGGCTGCTGCGGAAGAACTTGCCGCGCGTGCCGCGCGCAGCGATGTACGCACCGTTTCCCGTATTGCGGCCGAGATCATCGAGCTAGACCTGCGCCCGCAGCTGTCAGCCATCCGCGTTCCCGTGGTGGAAATCGCCCCTTTCAATGCGCCGGACCTGGCGCGCGCGGGCATCGACGAGGCCGGCAAGGTGGCCTATTACCGCCAGCTTCTGCAGGGCGTCGAACAGCTGGAAGTGCTCGCTGTCTCCCCTGCGCGGCATTTTGCGATGTTCGACCAGCCAGAGAAGTTCGCCGCCGCCATGGATGCAGCGCTGGATAGCCTTCGCACCGCTGGCAAGAAACGCTGATCACCGGCCGGCGCGACGGTGCGCCTGCGTGAACCAGGCGCACGGGCTGTGCGGCCGGCATGCAGTCGGCGAGGACTTCTGCAAGCCGGCCCTGGCTCACCGCGGGGCCTACCATGTAGGAAAGCGCGAAAGTGAGGCCGAGACCGGCTTCTGCCGCATCTCATCGCCCGGGCGCGAATGAAGCTCCTCGCTTCCGGATCTGCGCCGCGTCAGCGGCGCCGCAGCTTCCCTATCGCGATCCGATCACCCGAGAACGTACCGAGCCACGCTTCCGTGCCCACCGGCAGCACCAGCGTCACGTTGCTGAACGTGCGCAGCGCAGGCGTCTGGAGAACGATCGTGTCTTTCAGAGTGCCGCGATCGATCGCCACGGCGATGCTGCCCCGCGGGCAGGCCGCGAGCTTCTGCAGGTCATGCTGCGGGCCCGGCACGCCGCCGCACTCCGGCACATCCGAGGCCATCCCGGCCGTGTAGAGCAGCCCGTCCGGGCCGAGGTGCACGTTGTCCGGAGTGAACGGCAGCGTCCGGGTGCTGCGCAGCTGCTTCGCCGGATTGCCGCGGGTAAACGCGACGATCGTGCGCAGGCCCGAGGACACCACATAAAGCTCGCGCCCGTCGGGCGAGACTTCCAGGCCGTTGTTGGCCGCCAGCTCGGTGCCACGGACCACTTCGAACTGCGCGGCGCCCGGGCGGCGTTCAAGCACCACGCCGGTGGGCTTGCCGTTCATCGCATCGGCGAAGGTCGTGCCGGGAAGGAACAGCACCGTTGTCAGCACGGTGCCATCGGCCAGCGCGACCACGCTGTTGCCGGCCATGCCTTGCGGCAATGGGATGCATCCGGTCCACTTCAGCACCGGCGCAGCGCCGCTGGAATCGACTTCGAACGCCTCGATCGCCTCGCGGGCGCCGTGGCCCACCACATGCAGCATCGCGCGGCCTGGACCACCCACCCGGATGTGAAGGCCGTGCGTCTGAAGATTCGCCGGGGTCGGCGGTCCGGGGCACCGCGAAGACGACGAGCCCTGCGATACGCTGAATGGCAGTGCGCGCCAGGCCCTTGAAACAGAGTCGATCAGGTAGAAGTTTGTTCCTTCGCCGCCGCCGCTCGCGATGATCCAGCGCGTGCCGGGAACGAGCACCAGGTCCTCTGCTTCGTGGGCTCCGCAGATGAACTGGACGTCGCCCTCCGGGGTGCATGGGGCCTCTCCCGCCCACGCAAGACCAGAGCCGGACAACAGCAACAGAAGCATCGAGATCAAACGCATGTGAACTTCACTCCCCTGATTGATCAGGCCAGCGACACGCCGCCATCAAGCAGCATCAACTGACCGACAGCATACGAAGCCGCGGGCGAACACAGGAACAGGATTGCGGCAGCGATTTCATCGGGACGACCCACGCGACCGACAGGAATGGAACCCGCCACCTGCGCGGCAACGTTGGCATCGGCCATCAGCGGCGCAAGCATGGCCGTATCGATGGCACCCGGGCACACCGCGTTGACGCGGATGCCATGACCGATCAGATCCAGCGCTGCGGCCTTGGTCAGACCCGCGACGCCGTGTTTCGCGGCGACGTAGGAGGCCATGCCCTTGCCTGCAACCAGGCTGGCGACCGACGCCGTATTGACGATGGCACCGCCGCCTGCAGCCTTCAGCGCTGGCACTTCGGCGCGCATCGCCCAGAACACGCCGGAGAGGTTTACGTCGATGACGCGCCGCCACAGGTCTGCGGAGGTGTCGAGGAAATCGCCACCGAAGCCGGCAGGTATGCCGGCGTTGTTGACGGCGATGTCGAGCCGCCCGAAGACCGCGACCGTCTGCGCCACCATGGCCTCGCAGGCGGCCGGATCGCTGACGTCAGCCACGCAGGCGATCGACTTGGCGCCGCTCGCGGCGATCGAGTCGGCCGTTTCCTGCGCCGCAGCGGCGTTCACATCGACGACGACAACCCGCGCGCCTTCACGCGCGAAGGCAAGCGCCGTCGCGCGGCCGATGCCACTGGCCGCGCCGGTGACCAGCGCGACCTTGCCTTCGAACCTGCCTGAATCCAACCGCGTGTCTCCCGTATCCCGCAGACGCCTACGGAAGCGCGGGCGCCTCCCATGGCTCCTCGCTGGTGAGGCTCTTCAGGAAGGCGACCACCTTGCCTATCTCGCCATCCGTGAGCCCCGTGGGCGTAAGCAGCGGCGATTTGTTGGGATCGGCCTTGCCACCGCCGGCCATGTAACGCACGGCCTCTTCGAGCGTGGCCACACTTCCATCATGGAAATAAGGCCCTGACAGCGCCACGGAGCGCAGCGACGGCGTCTTGAACGCGCTCATGTCTTCCGGCTTCTTCGTGACATTGGAGCGACCGATATCGGGCGTCGCCTTGCCCTGTTCGAGACCCACGTTATAGAAGGTGCTGTTGCCGTAGAACGGCGGCGTGTGGCAGGCAGCGCAACGGCCCTTGCCCATGAACAGTGCGTAACCCTCGACGGCATCCTTCGACACGGCGCGGCGCTGGCCGGCTTCGTATCGATCCCACGGGGAATCGGTGCTGACCTTGGTGCGCAGGTACGAGGCCAGCGCCTTGACGATGGCGTCGGGCGTGGCACCCGTGCCGAACACGGCATTGAACTGGCTGGCATACCCCGGCACGGCATTCAGCGCAGCGGCGACCTTCTCCGGATCCGCGCCGATCTGGTTGCGCCAGGCCGCGAGCACCTGCGCCTCGAGCGTGGGCGATCGGCCGTCCCAGTACCACGCGGTCTGGTAGCCCACGTTGTAAAGGCTGGGCGTGTGGCGCGTGTTCATCTTGCCGTCGTCACGCTTCGACAGAGCCAGGGCGTCGGTCCACCCCAGGTTGCGGTAGTGGCAACCCTGGCAGGCCATCTGGCCGGTGCCGGAAAGACGCTTGTCGACGAACAGCTGTTTTCCCAGCGCGGTCTTGGCGGGCGATGCCGGGTTTTCGGCGGGATGCGTGACGGGAGGCAGGGCCGAGACCCGCGTGGCGCCCGGAGCGCCACCCTGCTGCGTGGCGCAGCTCGCCAGGATGCCAACGGCAAGGGCAACTGCCCCACTCCATTTCGCGATGCGGATTGCGCGCATGGTCTGTCTCCGGATGATCGAAAGGGGGCTACGCTGCTCCGTGCCCGGGGTGGAAGTCAATGCCAGTGTTTACGCTTCCAACGCCGCCAGCACCCGCTCCTTGCGGAAGGGAGGCCGACGCATCCGCACGCCCGTCGCATCGAAAATGGCGTTGGCCACCGCGGCGATCAGCGGCTTGTGGCTGCCCTCGCCCGCCCCGTAAGGGGCAAGGTCGGGACGTCCCGGGTTCGGATCGCCGTTGACCAGCACGATGTCGATGGCCTCGGGAGTGTCCGAGTGCCGCAACGTGGGGGATGAGGCCCAGTCGACGCTGGTGACCTTCTCCGTATCGAACTGTACTTCTTCATGGAGCGCACGACTCAGCGCATGCAGCATGCCGCACTCGACCGTATGGCGAAGCCCTGCGGGATTGATCACGAGGCCGCAATCATGGGCGCAGACCAGGCGCCTGACCCAGACACGCCCGGTGCGGCGTTCGACCTGGACCTCGGCGATCGTGGCGGCAACGGTGTTGCTGCGATAGGTGTATGCAATGCCGCGACCAGTGAGCGTGTCACCGCGTAGAGCTGCCTTGCGTGGTTGCGGAGACGGCCGGGCATCCCATCCATACGCCTTCGCGGCGGCCTGCATCACGGCGAGCGAACGTGCCTTGCGGAATACAGCGTCTTCACTCGCGCGCGCCAGCATCTCGATGCGGAACTGGACGGGATCAGCGTGCGCGGCCGCGGCAAGCTCGTCGATGAACGACTCGAACGCAAAGGTCACCTGCGGCCCGTTGGGGTCGCGCAGGTTGCCGGTGCGCAGGGGCGTTTCCCAGGGCATCGGCAGCGGCACGACGCGTGTCGTGGTGCGACGGTTGGGAATGGCGTACATCACGGAGGGCGCCTCGGCATTGCCCCGCGCCGGTCGTTCAGGCCGCCGCCCCATGAGCTGTGCGATCAGCACCGTGTCGGGTTCGTTGTAGCCCAGGTGATTGTGATCCGCCGCGCAGGCGTCGTACTCCAGCGCCACGACATTGCCCTGGGCGTCCAGCCCTCCTCTCAGCTTGAATACATAGGGTGGGCCCTTGGTGTCCCAGGCGGTCTCCTCGTCGCGTGACCATTGCACCCGCACCGGGCGGCCCATCTCCTTTGCAAGGAACGCAGCCTCGAAGCCCGCATCGTCGGCCGCGGTGCGGCCATACACCTGCGGTCCGTCCATGTAGACCACGCGTACCTTCTCGCGCGGCATGTCGAGGAACCGGGCGACGCCATTGCGAAGTCCATAGGCCTTCATGTCGTTGGAGTAGATCGTCATCAGTCCGTCGGAAGGATCTGCCAGCGCGTGCGCGGGACCAATGGACGTGTGCCCCTGGAAAGGCACTTCATACTCCGCATCGATGACGCGCGAGGCTGCGGCCAGCGCAGCCGCAGGGTCGCCCTGCACCAGGGGTTCACTGGTCGAAGTAGGCGGCGTGGCGCGCATGTAGTCGAACAGCTTGCCCGATGCCGGAAACGGCGCGACCTGCGGTCGCTTCCACTCCACCTTAAGTTGCCGTGCCGCCCGGATGGCCTGTTCTTCGCGCTCGCAGACCACGGCCACGTAGTTGCCGCGACTGACCACGCGAAGGAAACCAGGCACATTGGACACAGAAGATTCGTCGATGCGCTGCAGGGTTGCGCCCGCCAGCGGAGGCCTCACATTGCGGGCATGCACCATGCCGGGCAGTTTCATGTCCACGGCCCACTTCTGCGAGCCATCCACTTTCCCCGGAATGTCGTATCGCTGCAGTGGCTGGCCGACGACACGCAGTTCGCCCACCGGCTTCACCGCCGCCTGTCCGGTGGTGGCATCGACATTGCGGCCCGAGAGCTTCACGTTGAAGCGTTTTCCGCCGACCAACTCGGCGTAGGTCACTTTCCTCGAGGGATCGGACTTCAGCGCGATCGTCGCGTTCGAGACGGCGAGCAGATCGACCGCAACGCCCAGATGCTGGCCGCCCAGTTCCAGCAGCACCCGTCGCGCTTCGGCGGCCACGCGGCGCATCGGCCAGCCGTCGCGCTCGATCGCGTCTGAACCTCCGGAGCCACCTTGATCGGGGGTAGTGTCGGTGCAACCCATGACCAGTCGCGTGCTGTCGTATGCGATGTCCAGTTCATCGCACATCAGCTGCCTGAAGGCGGTGCCCGTGCCCTGGCCGCCATCGGTCTTGCCGACGTAGAACGTTGCGGTGTTGTCGGGATGCACCACGATCCAGGTATCCAGTTGCAGGAAGTCCGGATCTGGCCAGGGGCCGGCTGCAACGGGCCGATCCGTCGGTGCGTCGGCGCCCGACAGCGCGCCAGCACCCAGACTGAAAACCAGCGCGCCAGAACCCTTGAGGAAGCTGCGACGCGAGGAGCGATCAAGCCCGATGATCGCGGCCTCGACGGCCTTCGGCAATCGAACCCGGCTGCTCACTTGCCCTCCCCGGCAGCGCTTGCGCCGCCGACTACGCGCTTGATCGCCGCCTGGACGCGGAAGTACGTCATGCAGCGGCACAGCGCCCCGTCCATAGCCTCGCGGATCTCGGCATCGCTGGGCTTCGGGTTACGGTCGAGCAAGGCCTTGGCCGTCAGGATCTGTCCGTTCTGGCAGTAGCCGCATTGCACGGCCTGCTCATCGATCCAGGCCTGCTGCAGGGGATGCAGAGTGCCCTCTTTCGAAAGGCCCTCCAGCGTGGTGATCTCGCTGCGAACGTTTGCCACGGGCGTGATGCAGGAGCGGACCGCCGCGCCGTTGATCAGGACGGTACATGCACTGCACTGGCCAATACCGCAGCCGAAGCGGGGCCCCCGAAGGTCAAGGTCATTGCGCAGCACATAGAGGAGCGGGGTCGAAGGATCCACATCCACCTCGTGGGTGGTGCCGTTGACTTGCAGCTTGACGAGGCTCATGGATCACTCCCGGTGGAAAGACTCGCTATGACTGCTGTGTACATCGCGCCGAGCTTGGTGACAACTGCCCGGGGGCAGGCAAGGTGATGTTGCGGAACTGGTTTCAGGTGTTTATAGTATTTTCGCTATATGAACAGGTTACCCCCCGAGACCGCAACCATCCGGGCGTTGCGCAGTGACGTCGCGCTGCAGCTGGCTCGCTTTGCCATGCGCTTGGGCACTACCCAGGTTGCAATCGCGAAACGGCTCGGCCTTCCCCAGCCCACCGTGAGCAAGATCCTCAATGGCCATGTTTCCGACATATCGCTCGAGTTGCTGATTCGTGCGGCCGCGCGCGCGGGTTTGCCCATGACACTCCAGACCGGTCGCGTCCCGCAGGAAGCCGGCGCATTTGTCTCGAGTACCGCATCGCGCTCTCACCGCACCTCCCGCTCCCGGCTTGCAGAAAAAGCGCACGACGACTTGATCCGATCCATGAACGGGCTCACTCCCACTGAGCGACTGCAGGCCTTTGTCGAACACAACCAACTCATGGGTGCCTTGTACGAGGCTGGTCGCAATGCAGAAGCGCACCGGTTGCGCACGGCTGCGCAGAAGTCGTGAGAACCCGCAGCACGGGTCAATCGGCGCTCCTGTTCCTCGATGCAGTCGAGATACTGCAGCGCGAGAAGATGGACTACGCCGTCATCGGCGCATTTGCGCTTTCAGCGCATGGGACTGTTCGGGGCACGATGGATGTGGATGCGGTTGTCCATGCATCACCCCGCCAGATGGCCGCCCTGCAGGCAGTGTTCAGGAGCGCCGGTTTCGGCACCGAACTGCGTCGCGGAGATCCGGATGACCCCATACCCGCGATGCTCGTACTGCGAGACAATCACGGCAATCAGGTCGATCTGTTGGGCGGACTTCGCGGACTGGACCCCGAAGTCTTCTCCCGCGCACTGGACATTCCACTCATGGGCGTGGGACTTCGCATTGTCGGGCGCGAGGACTTCATTGCACTGAAGTGCTTTGCAGGTGGCCCGCAAGACATGATCGACGCCGCGTCCGCATATCGATCTGCGGACGGACCCCTGGACCTTGACCTGCTTCGCGCACTGACGCGTCGGTTCGGTCGGGAGGCGGCCGACAAACTGGAGCAGGTTCTCGCAGGATCTGGCGGAGAGTGAGGGACCCCAAGCGTTTCGTAGCCGCCTGATTGCAATAATTGAGACCCTACTTCGGCGGCAGGTCGCCGATGGAATATGAGGTCGCCAGACCTTCATCTATCAGGATGTCACTGCCGGTGATGAAACCCCTCTGATCCCGCCAGAATCGCGGCACCATCGGCCACTCAGTCCGATTGCCACCTTGTAACCTCAATGAGGTGCTGATTGTTCCATCACAGTCCGGTCATCTTGAGTGCCGCTTCGGGAAGCCTCTCACCGCTGACGGTGATCGCGCAGATCGCGGTTCTGATTTCCTGCAGGTCATTCGCAGTCAGTTCGACTTTGTCCGCCCCCAGGTTTTCCTCGAGCCGGGGAAGCTTTGTGGTGCCGGGAATCGGAACGATCCAGGGCTTCTGAGCCAGCAACCACGCCAGGGCGACCTGAGCCGGCGATGCGAACTTGCGGGCGGCGAGTTCTTTCACAACTTCCACGATCCCCTGGTTGGCACGGCGCGCCTCAGGCGTGAAGCGTGGCACGATGTTTCGGAAATCGGTGGCATCGAACTTCGTATTGAAATCTATCGTTCCGGTGAGGAACCCCGCCCCCAGGGGACTGAAGGGGACAAAGCCGACGCCGAGCTCCTGCAGAACGTCCAGCAGCCCCGCCTCCGGCCCACGATAGAAAAGGGAGTATTCGCTCTGCACCGCCGCAACAGGATGCACGGCGTGGGCACGTCGCAGCGTCGGGATGCCGGGCTCCGACAATCCAAAATGGCGCACCTTTCCGGCGTTGATGAGGTCTTTCACCGCACCGGCAACTTCCTCGATCGGCACGACCGGATCCACGCGGTGTTGGTAGAACAGATCGATGTGATCCGTGCGAAGCCGCTTCAGCGCGGCATCGGCCACCGCCTTGATATGGTCAGGCCTGCTGTTGGTGCCCATGCCGCGCAGACCGGTAGTTGGATCGATATCGAAACCAAACTTCGTGGCAATGACAACTCGGTCCCGGAATGGCTCCAGCGCCTCTCCAACCAATTCCTCATTCGAGAAGGGTCCGTAGACTTCCGCCGTATCGAAGAGCGTGACCCCACGGTCGAAGGCCGCCCGGATGAGTTTGATCATCGCGGCTTTGTCCGCAGGCGGTCCATAGCCTGAGGACATGCCCATGCAGCCCAGGCCGAGCGCAGACACTTCCAGCCCGCTGTTTCCAAGTCTTCGCATGTGCATGAGTGACCCCTTGAACCGGGTTGCCCGGACTCAGCCTCTGCGGGGCGCCGCCTCGACTCCGGAGAACATCTGGACCGCCTCCGGGAGGCGCGCTCCTTGAATCTGAATTGCCGAAACCTGTCGATTGAGCTCAGCCAGTTCGGTCGCAGAGAATCGAACTGCCGCGGCGCCAACGTTCTCGAGCATGTGCGGCATCAGGGTCGTGCCGGGAATCGGGACGATCCAGGGGCGCTGGGCCAGCAACCAAGCCAGCGCGATCTGGGCGGGTGTTGCCTGCTTCTGCAGGGCCCACCTCTTCAGGAGTTGAACTAGCGCAATATTCTGCGGCAGGTTTTCCGGGGAGAAGCGGCTCTCGACCCTGCGGATGTCGCCCTCTGCAAAGCGCGTGTTCGCGTCGATTGCTCCGGTCAGGAACCCGACTCCCAGCGGACTCCAGGGCACGAAGCCGATGCCAAGCTCTGCGCACAGCGGAATGACGGCCTCTTCCGGGCCACGCCACAGCATGGAGTATTCGCTCTGCACGGCTGTCACGGGCAATTCAGCATGGGCACGACGCAAGGTACCCAGCCCCATCTCGCTCAGGCCCCAATGCAGCACCTTGCCCTGCAACTTCAGGTCCTTGATCGCACCCGCCACATCCTCGATCGGCACTTCGGGATCCACGCGATGCTGGTACAGCAGGTCGATGCGATCGGTACGCAGCCGCTTCAGCATGCCTTCGACGGCCTGCTTGATGTGCTCTGGCTTGCTGTTCAGTCCAGGTCGCCGAACGCCGGTGTCCAGGTCGATGTTCCAGCCGAACTTCGAAGTGATGACGACCTTGTTCCGGAACGAGGCGATGCCCTCGCCCAGAATCCGCTCCACCTCGTGCGGCCCATAGGCCTCCGCCGCATCGAAGAAGGTCACTCCGCGGTCGAACGCCGCCCGGATGACGTTCAACATTTCGCTGCGGGTCGGAATCGTGGTCTGGTACGTCCTGCTCATGTTCTGGACGCCAATGCCGATGGCCGAGACCTCCAGCTGTCCGAGCCGTCGTCTGCCGATCGCCGGATCGACCGCGGCTTGAGCAGGAAGGCTGGCGCCCAAGGGTGCGCCCGCCGCCAGGCCTGCTGAAATCAGGAACCCACGGCGATTCAACTGAGGTTCGGATCGTGTTGCCATCTGAGGACTCCAGAGCGAGGGAACCGGCTAACTATAGTCCTCGCCCATTCAGCTACTAGATGGTCTAATCCGATAAGACTTAGAAGCAGGACAACTCAATGGCGCGGGAAGTCTTCGATGACCTGGCGGCGTTTGCCATGGTTGCCAGGGAGCGCAGCTTCACCAAGGCCGCTGCGAAGCTCGGGATGTCGCAATCAGCCCTGAGCCAGACCATTCGCAACCTGGAAAAGCGACTGGGACTGCCTCTGCTGACGCGAACCACGAGAAGCGTGGCTCCAACTGAAGCCGGCCAGAAACTGCTGGGCACGGTCGCGCCGCGCTTCGAAGAGATCGAAGCCGTGCTGGCCTCACTGAACGCGCTCCGGGCGCGGCCGGCGGGCACGATCCGGATCACAGCAGGGGAACACCCGGCACTGAGCGTGCTGCAGCCCGCGCTGGCAAGGCTGCTGCCCCTGCATCCCGATATCCGGGTGGAAGTCATCATCGACTATGGACTGACCGATATAGTTGCAGAAGGCTTTGACGCGGGCGTTCGGCTGGGCGAACAGGTAGCCAAGGACATGATCGCCGTGCGCATTGGTCCCGACATCCGCATGGCCGTCGTGGCCTCACCCGGCTACTTCAGGAAGCATCCTGTACCGAAGACGCCGCAGGACCTCACCGCACACAATTGCATCAATACCCGCCTGCCCACGTATGGCGGGAAGTTTCCCTGGGATCTGGAGCGAAGGGGTCGTGAAGTCAATGTACGTGTGGAAGGTCAACTCACCTTCAACAATTCCGCTATGCGGCTGGCTTCGGCCCTCGATGGCCTCGGGTTGGCGTACATGCCGGAGGATCAGGCACTCCCGCACATTGCGACGGGGCGCCTTGTCCGGGTGCTCGAGGACTGGTGCCCTCCCTTTCCCGGGTACCACCTGTACTACCCCAGTCGAAGGCATTCTTCCCCCGCGCTCGGTTTGCTCGTCGACGCCCTGCGATACTGCGCCAAGGCCATGTGAGCCGCACTCGCCCAGAGGTACGCAAGGCACTCACGAGGCAGGCAGCGATCAAGCAGCGTCCCAGCAACGCTGCGTAAAGCGTTGCACATCCCTGCGCACCCGCTGGTCTTCCGGAGTACCAAAGAATCCGCCGTGCGGCATGGCTTCGTAGACGAGCAGTTCCACGGCGGAGCCAGCATCACGCAGTCGGTGAAGCATCCGAACTGCATTCGACAGGAACAGGTCGCGCGTGCCGGCCGTCAGCAGGGTTGGCGGCCACCCTCCCGAAAAGTCACCGAACAACGGCGAGAGCAGCGGACTCGCCAGATCATGACCGTTGGCATAGAGGCGGTTGACCGGCCCCAGCCCGTGCTGCAAAACGACATCAATGACTTCGTTGGTCTGGAAGGAATCACCGGACTCCGTCAGATCCAGCTGCGGCGTTTCGAGCACCAGGCCTGCCGGCAGAGGCAGGCCCTCGGCCTTGGCGCGCAGCATCAGCGCGGCTGCGAGGTTTCCCCCTGCGGAACTGCCCTGCACGACGATCTGCCCGGGTTCGTGGAGCCTGAGCACATGCCGATAGGCCGCCACGCAGTCATCCAGTGCGGCGGGAAACGGAAACTGCGGCGGCAGGCGATAGTCGGGCGCGTACACGGTGGCTTGCATTCGCAGGGCCGCGCGGCTGGCCATGATGCGGCAAAGGTCCCCTCCTCCGGCAATCAGCGCGCCGCCATGGACCTGGAACAACACGCGACGCGAAGATGCGGAATCCTTGACTGATCCTTCGCAACGAAAGCAATGGAAGCTGCCTAGATTCATCGATTCAAAGGGTGCGTCGTCGCCAGGCTCGGGCGACGCACGAATCATCATCCGCATGTTCGCGTTGGCGCCTTCGGCGTATCTCGTCCATCCTTCCATGTCATTCGGGGCGGGATAGGGTGGCCACGAGAAGGGTGTCTCGGCCGCGCGGCCCAGCACGGCGCGTGCTTCGGCGCTGATCGAATGCGGAGCAGCGATCAACCGTTCCGGCACGCGCAGCGCAGGCTGAGCCTCGGGATCTTCCACCGTCAGAGAACCTTGTAGTACCGGATGATGTTGCCGGTTTCGGTCCTGCGGCCGACGCCGATGAAGGCGTGGCGCGCGAGCCAGTCGTGCTTGCCCAGCGGCGCCTCGAAGGTGGTCATCGTGCGGAAATACACTTCTTCGGGCAGGATCTGCTCCTTGCTGAGTCCATGCGCGATGCGCTCGAACTTGGCCATGACCTCCGGTCCACGGCCCCAGATATAGGCCCGGGTCTGCAGCATGAACACGCTGCCATCCTTTTCCTGCAGCAGGTAGCGCGCATCGCCGGCGAGCACGCCATCGGGCCGGAACAGACAGAAGTCGCCACCGCTGCCTGGCAGTGCGACGCCCGACAGCAGCGGACCTTCGAACTCACCGCCTTCCAGCACCACCATGCCGCGATCGCCGCCGGAAGGCATGTCCTTGACCTTGGGCAGGGGCCGGAACTTCAGACGAATTTCCAGCGCGAACTCGAACGTCGGGGCGAATGGGTCGTGCATGAGGGCCTCCATGGATGCGTTTCAGACGGGTTGGTTCGGTGCGACCGGACGCGTGAGCGTCCAGCAGACCAGGGCGGATGCATGCGGTGCGTGCGGGATGTGCGCATAACGCAGGCCGGATCGCGACGCGCAATCCGCGATCACGAGCGCATCGGCAGCAGTTGTCATGCCGCTGACCACCCTGATGTGGCGCGCAGCGGCGAGGCCAGATGAATACCACAACAGGGCCGCATCAACCCTGCAGTCCAGCGCCAGGCCCGCATCGGCAGCGAAATCACAGGCCTCGCGAAAGCGGCCGTCAAAGATGACCACGGATCGGTTCGACGCACGAGCAAAGGCTGGCAGCGCGTGGGCTGCAGAGGCAACCAGCAGCAGCGACAGGCTTTCACGGCGGTTCATGGCGTGGATTGCGGCTGCGCGGGGCGACCCAGGTAGGCCACGATGCCGTCGAGTTCGGCATCCGTCACTTCCAGTTTCGACATCGCAGGCATCGCGCCCACTCCCTGGCGGACGATGACGCGAATCGCCTCGGCGGGCATGCGCGTGCCCACGTGAAGCAGCGACTGCGCCTTCCCCAGGCGATCGGCCAGCACCTGCACGCCGAAACCGCCGCGGTCATGACAGGTGCCGCAGGCATTCGCGTAGTTGCGCGCTGGCGGGATTGTTGCGGCGGCCGACGAGGCGGGTGTCGATGCATTCACCGCTGATTGCGGCGCAGTGCAGCCACCCAGTATCGGCAGCATCGCGAATGCGACCACTGCGACTGCCCAACGCGCGCTCATCGCTTTGCCTCGCGATAGCGCCGCGGCCAGATGCCCTGCTTCCCCGGCGCCAGAATGCCGTTGGGATCGATGGCATCCTTCATCCATTCATTGAGCTTGTGCTGCGAGCCACCGTTGAAATCGTAGGTGGCGGCCACGTCATCCATGTAGCTAAGGTGGCTGCGGTACTCGCCGTAGCCGCGCTGGCGCGCATCGGCCACCAGTTCGCGGAACAGTGCGTCCGCGCGGCGCGCCATGTCGGGGTCGCCCCGATCGTAGGCGAGCATGTTCACCACGTTCACATGGCGATCACCCAGCGTCACACCGCCGTAGAAGTCGAAGTCGTGACGGCGGAACATTTCCCGCGAGCGCGCGATCTGCTCGTCTATCGCGACTTTTTCAGGCGGCAGAACGGGCGAGAAACCCAGGTGCCCGCCGTTGGGCGACAACCAGTTGGCGATGCGCAACGGAAAACTGATCGGCACGCCGTGCGTCGGCGAGGCCGGCCTGGGTTCGCCCCGACGCCAGACCTGGGTGGTGAACGGCTGCGAAGTCCGGCGCGCGAAGGCGTCCTGAACAACCTTGGCCCGCGCGCGGTTGAGCTCCGGCTCTCCGTAGAACGTCAGATGCAGTCCCCACCAGCCCAGACCGAAGGTCTTCATGATCTGCGGATGCAGCGCGTCCGGGATGGCGCGCTTGTCCTGGCTCCACTCGGCGCGACGGCCCGAGCCCATCACGATGCGCATGAAGTTGCCGATGTTGATGGGCCCCTGCACCACATTGCGCATGCGCAGCGGCGCCAGTGTTTCCACGACCCAGCCGATGTCCGTTTCGTTCGGCAGCTCCAGGCTCAGCGACAGCACCTCTTCCGGCTCCGGATACAGCCAGACGCCGGCCTTGGTCACCACACCGAAGTTGGACTGCATGAACAGCTGGTCCCAGCTGGGGCCATAGCTGTAGCGGAACAGGTTCCAGCATTTCGAACCCTGCATCGCCCCCATGCCGGTGCGAATGAGCTCGCCGTTCGGCAGCATCACTTCCATGCCGACCAGGCTGTCGGCGCGATCGCCCAGCGGGCCGTAGCCGAGGCCGTATTCCAGCGCGTTGCCGATCACGCTGCCCAGCGAATTGCCCGGCACCGATGCCCAGAGCGGAATCTTCTCCTTCTCCAGATGCTCGTAGAGGTCGAAAAAGCCCACGCCGGGCTCCAGCAGCGCGACGCCGCGTGCCACATCCACATCAAGGATGCGGCGCATCCGGCCGAGATCCAGCACCACGGTGCCCGACATGCGCGGCGCCGCCGATCCATAGCCGAAGTTCTTGCCGCGCGACACCGGCCACAGCGGCAACCGGTGTTCGTTGGCAAGGCGCAGCACCGCCTGCAGTTGCTCGACGTTCTCGGGAGACACGGCCGCAGCGGGCTGGTGGTCGGTTGTTACCGAGAAGCCGTACGCATCGTGATACGGCACCATGTCTGCATCGGCCTGCAGCACGGCGTTCGCGCCGATGGCGGCAGAAAGCGAACGCAGCGCTTTCGCGAAGCGTTCTTCCGACATGCCTGGTGGCAATACCGCGCTCATGATGAATCGATCTCCGTGGCCCCCGCCCCTACCCGTGAAAGTAGCGCCGGCGGGCGCGCGATCAACGGGAACGGCGCTATCGTTATTATCAGATTTCCTGATCCCGTGCGTGATGCTCCAGCCGCTCCATCAGCAGGCGCCCGGCAGGCCCCGGCGGCTTGGCGGCGCGATACATCAGCGACCAGGGCTGCACCCCACGGCGACGCGTGGCTGGATCCAGCTGCGCCAGGTGGCCGGCGTGGATCTGGGCCTGCGCCACGTGCACGGGCAGGTAGCCCCAGCCCAGTCCCCGGCGCAGCAGCTCCACCTGCAGCGACAGGCTGCCCACGCGCCACAGACGCGAGGAGTTGATCGAGACATCGCGTGTCTCATCTTCGTCGCCCGCGGCCCGGTTGGTGATCTGCAGGCTGTCGCGCACGGCGCCGGTGGGAATGCGGCCGACATGGCGCGCCAGCGCATGCGACGGCGCCACGACGGCAACGATCTCCACGCGGCCGAAATCCCGAGCCTCGATGCCGGCGGGCCAGGCGATGTCCACGGCGCCGACACCGAGCGCTGCCTGCCCGTCCATCACCAGTCGCAGCACCTGGTCGCGCGAACGCACGCGCACATCGATGGACACGGACGGCAGGCTTTCGGCCAGATCCGCGAGCGCGGCGGCCAGCTGACCCTCGGGGAAGAACGTATCGACCCCGAGCACGAACTGGCCTTCCAGGCCTGCCGTCAGGCTCGAGGCGCTGGCCGTCAGTTCGTCGGTGAGCTGGCACAGACGGCGCGCATAGGCCAGCACGGCGAAGCCCGCTGGCGTGAGGATTGGCTTGCGCTTGCCGCGCTGGAACAGCGTGAGGCCCAACTGCTCCTCCAGCGCCGCAATGCCGTAACTGATGGCGGGCTGGCTGCGGTCCAGCTGCCGCGCCGCGGCCGAGAAGCTGCCGGCATCGACAATCGCGGTGAGAATCCGCAGGTGATCCAGCGAAGGGGCGATGGGTGTGCTCATCCCGCCAATCTATTCACTTTTCTTATGAGATCAATAGCCCCTCCGGGCTTGGAGTGCGGCCAGGAAGGCGGGATGCTCCCCGCCACATCAACGGGAGGGGCCCCATGAACGACTCAGGCACGCTCGCCAGGCAATTGGCGGAACTGGCAAACCGCGTTTCGCGACTGGAAGCCGAGGCCGCCATCCGCAGGCTTCACCATGCCTACGGCTACTTCATGGACTACTGCTGGTATGACGAGGTCATCGCGCTGTTCGCCGCCGACGGCGAGGCCGTGTTTCTCTCGGGCGTGTACCGGGGGCACGAGAGCCTCGCGCGCCTCTACAAGACCTTTCTGGGCCAGGCCTACACGCGCGGGGAAACCGGCCCGGTGTATGGCTTCCTTGCCGACCATTTCCTGATGCAGGACGTGATCACCGTGGCGCCGGATGGGCTCAGTGCCCGCATGCGCGGGCGGGCGCTGCTGGTGCTCGGCAGCCACGAGAGCCGCAAGGATCGGCATCCGCAACTGCCAGACCAGGTGTATGAGGCGGGCCTGTACGAGAACCAGTACGTCTGTGACGGCGGTGTCTGGAAGATCCAGCGCCTGGAGTACGCGCTGCAGTGGCAGGCGCTGTACGAGAAGGGCTGGACCCACACGAAGACCGACCTTCCTCCTGCCGTGCCGCCCTACCCCGAGAGTCCCATTGGTCCCGACTACCTGATCGACAATACACGCAAGGTCTGGCCCGAGCGTTCGGCGGTGGAATTCCACTACCGCCATCCGGTCACCGGCGAACGCATAGCAGGAGCATCAGCATGAGATTCCAGGGGAAGAACGTCGTCATCACCGGCGGCAACAGCGGCATTGGTCTCGCTACGGCCAAGGCCTTCGTGCGCGAAGGCGCGCGAGTGGCCATCATCGGGCGCAGCGCGGAGACGCTGGCGGCCGCCCGCGCCGAACTGGGCAAGGATGCGATCGCGATCAGCGCGGAGCTGTCACGGGTTGCGGAGATCGATCGTGCCTTCGCCGAGGTGCGCGCCGCGTTCGGCACAGTGGACGTGCTGTTCGCCAACGCCGGCGGCGGCGGCATGATTCCCTTCGAGCAGGTCGATGAGGCGCTCTGGGACCAGATCATCGATCTGAACGTGAAGGGCACCTATTTCACCGTGCAGCGCTGCCTGCCACTGATGGGAAAGGGCGGCGCGATCATCCTGTGCAGTTCCGTCAGCGCTGCGCGCTCGATGCCGGGCGCGAGCGTCTATGCCGCGAGCAAGGCGGCCATCAATTCCCTGGGACGCAGCCTGGGCGGCGAACTGGTAGGGCGTGGCATCCGCGTCAACGTGGTGATGCCCGGCGGCGTGCAGACTCCCATCATGCAGCGCACGCCCGGCGTGCCGGCCGAACTCGCCAATGTGATCTTCGAGAAGATGGCCCAGGGCACGCCGATGGGGCGAGTCGGGCAACCGGATGAGATCGCCTCCGCGGTGCTGTTCCTGGCATCGCCGGAAGCCTCGTACATCACCGCCACGGAACTGCACGTCGACGGCGGCGTCATCGGGGCGACATGAACCGCGGCCGGTTCGCCGGCTTCGCGATCGCAGCAGCAATCATGTTGCTGGATGGCTTCGACATCGTCGCGATGTCGCTGGCAGCGCCGCATGTGATGCCGCAGTTCGGGTTGAGCCCCGGCTCGATGGGCGTGGTTTTTTCCGCATTGCTGGTCGGCCTGGGATTGGGATCGATGCTCCTCGGGCCGCTCGGAGACCGATTCGGGCGTCGACCCACCGTACTGGGCGGCGCTGCACTCCTCGCGCTGACGACACTGGCCACCATTGCATCGGACGGCGTGCTCGAATTTGCAGCATGGCGATTCGCCACGGGCCTGGCACTTGGCCTGTGCCTGACCAACACCACCGCCATGGTCGCGGAACTTTCGCCGCCCGAACGACGCGCGGCCACCGTGGCGCTGGTGTCGGCGGGCATGCCCCTGGGCGTTGTGGCCGCGGGCCTGCTGGCACCGTGGCTGGTCGAACGCGGTGGCTGGAAGCTGATCTTCCTCGCGCCCGGCATTGCCGCGGCGCTGGTCGCCCTGTGCGCGTGGGCGTGGCTGCCGGAGACGCGCACCGAACAGCGAAGCGGTGAGCCGAACGCGGGGGCGCGAGGGCACCTGCTCTCGCGCCTGTTGCAGGCACCGCTACGGGGCAGGCTGATCCACTTCGCAGCGTTCTTCGGCACCAGTGCGGCTGCCATGTACTGGTTCACCAACTGGCTGCCCGTGGTGTTGCCACGGGCGGGCTACGCGACGAGCGTGGCGGCGCACTACCTTTCACTGGCACAGGGCGGCAGCATTGCCGCTGGCGTGGGAATAGGTTGGTTGATCGACCGCGGCTGGGTCAGATCATCATTCGCGGTGTGCTATGTCGTGGTGCTCGTGGCGCTGGGCCTGTTCCTGATTTTTCCGCCGGCGCACTGGGCGGTGCTGGTGCTGGTTGCCGGCGGTGGCATCGCCGGCGCGCACACGGCGATCGTGCCGCTGGCGGCCAAGGGGTTTCCGTCCGATGTACTGGCGTCTGCCATTGGCATCGGTGTTGCCGCAACGCGCATCGGAGCGATCGGCGGCTCGATGGCGGGTGGCCAGTTGCTGGAAGCCGGTTTCACGCCCGCTCAGTTCTTCGCCGCCATTGCGATACCGGTGGCGTGCTGCCTGCTGCTGGCGCAATGGCGCGGCGAGTCCGCCATCAAGGTCCGGCAATAGCGCCGATGCTGGTCGCCGTCAGGGCGAATCCGCGACTACAATTCGGCACGACAAAGCGCCAGGGCACTCGCCAATGAAGACATCCGCCCGGATTGCCGCCGGTTCGTTGCTTGCGCTGCTGCTGGCCGCAGCCTGCGACAGGAAGAGCACACCCTCCTTGGTCACCGGGCCGCCCGCGGGACAGGTCGACAGCGCGCGACTGCTGTCGGCAGATGCCGAACCGCAAAGCTGGCTGACCGCCGGCAGGGACTTCGGCAAGAGTCATTTCTCGCCGTTGACGAGGATCGACAAGGGCAATGTCCGCAGTGTCGGTTTCGCGTGGGAATACGCCACCCATACCAACCGCGGGCTGCAGGCGACGCCCATCGTGGTCGATGGCGTCATGTATACGTCAGGCGTTGCCGGACGCGCTTATGCACTCGATGCAGTGACGGGAAAGGAGCTGTGGTCCTTCGATCCCCAGGTGGACGGCCAGTTCAGTCGCAAGGCCTGCTGCGACAACGTGAATCGCGGCGTGGCCGTGTGGCGAGGCAAGGTCTACGTTGCGACCCTTGATGGCCGTCTGTTCGCGCTCGACGCGGGCAGTGGCGCAATACTCTGGAAAACCGATACGGTCATCGATCACGCCAGGGGCTACACCAGCACCGGCGCTCCGGAAATCGCGGGCAACAACGTCGTGATCGGCAACGCGGGCGGCGAGTACGACGCGCGCGGCTACATCAGCGCCTACGACCTGGACGATGGTTCGCTTTCCTGGCGGTTCTTCACGGTACCTGGTGACCCGCGAAAGCCCTTCGAGCACCCTGAACTCGAACTTGCCGCCAGGACCTGGGATCCGGCCAGTCGATGGGAACTCGGCCTTGGTGCGCCGGTGTGGGATGGCATGGTCTACGACCCCACGCTAGACCTGCTCTACATCGCCACCGGCAACGCGCTGCCCTGGAGCCAGGGCAAGCGCAGCCCTGCGGGAGGAGACAACCTCTTTGCGTGTTCGGTGCTGGCCATCCATGCCACCACCGGACGCATGGCCTGGTACTACCAGGAGGTTCCCGCCGATCAGTGGGACTACGATTCCAACGCGCCGATGATCCTTGCGGATCTGACGATTGCCGGGCAGAAGCGCCCAGTGCTGATGCATGCGCCCAAGAACGGCTTCTTCTATGTGTTCGACCGCAAGACCGGTGAAGTGATTTCGGCGAAGAACTTCGTGCCCGTGAACTGGACCAAGGGGCTTGATCCCAAGACCTTCAAGCCGATCATCGACCGCGAGGCGGTGGACTATTCCGGCTCGCCGAAGGCCGTGTATCCCTGGGGCGGCGGCGCGCACAGCTGGGCACCGATGGCCTACAGCACGCAGACCGGGCTGGTGTATATCCCCGTGACGGAAGGCGCCAACATCCTGTTCGACGCCACCGACAATATCGAGCGCCGTCCCGCGCTGACGAACTCGGTGACCAGCAGCATCGCACTGGGCGCGTTCAGATCGATGCCACCGGCCGATCTGCCGGCGCGGATCAAAACCGCGCTGGCAGCGCCTGATCTGACGCGAAACGTGCCGCACAAGGGCCTGCAGTCCTACCTCGACGCCTGGGACCCGGTCCGGCAGCAGCGCGTCTGGCGCGTGGCGATGGCCAATCTGTTTGATCGCGGCGGCGTGCTCGCCACGGGTAGCGGCCTTGTTGCACAGGGCAACATGGCGGGTGCACTGAATTTCCATGACGCAAGCAGCGGCGCCCTGCTCCACTCCATCGATACCGGCACTTCGATCGTAGCGGCGCCAATGACCTACTCGATCGGCACCGAACAGTATGTCGCGGTGATGGCGAGCGTTGGTGGCGGTCCGCTGTCGTTCAATCCGCCACCTGACAGCGCAGCGTACAAGTACGGAAACCAGGGTCGAATCCTGGTGTTCAAGCTCGGGGGCGGCGTCACGCCAAAGCCGGCGCTGCTGCCGCCGGTCGAACCCATTCCACAACCGCCGCCATTGAGAGCGACGGCTGAGATTGTCGCCCGGGGCGCGAGCCTGTTCGCGCAGAACTGCAGTCGGTGCCATGCGAATGTCTCGACCCGCGGGTCGACGCCGGATCTGCGGCGCATGAGCGCGGCAACGCATGCTGCATTCGAACAGATCGTATTGAAAGGCGCCCTGCGCCCGCGGGGAATGCCGCAATGGGACGACGTGCTCTCCGAGTCGGATACGCAGGCCATCCATGCCCACCTGATTTCGCTGGGTTGGGAAGCCTTCAGGCAGGAGTCTGAACAGCGATCAGGGACAAGCCCCGCAAGGTAAGACCAACCACCCTTGCCTGCTCAGAATGCCGCCTGGGTCTGGCCGTTGGCATCGACCGGATGTCGGTCGTTCTCGTCGCACACGTATTCCAGGATTTCCCACGAGCGATCGCGGCGGAAGGTGTGCCTGCGATGCCAGGGCTGCGCCAGCACTTCCGGATCGGTGAAGGTGAAATCGACGTGCAGCAGGTTCCGATTGTCCTTGTCGAGGTAGATGCGCTCGTTGATCCTGAGCTTTGAGCTGTTGGTGATGCCCTGCTCTCCCAGCCGCTGTCCTTCGCGCGTTCCCACGGTGTCGACCACCAGCGTGTCGCCCTCCCAGCGACCCACTGAATAGCCGAAGTAGTTCGGATCGATATCGTCTTCTTTCGGCAGCGGCCGGCCATCGGTGTAGATGCGGCGCACCATCATCTCGGCTTCCTGGTTCACCACGATCTTGCCGGGCGTGAACAGGAATTCGAGGCTGTACGGCATCGTCATCATCGTCGGCATGCCGGGAGGTTCGCAGTTGCTCGTCTTCTCGGGGATCTCGTAGCCCGGATTGGCTGCCACTTTGGCGCGCTCGGCCTCGTAGCGCTGCTTGTACTTGCCGATCAGCACGGGCTGGTCGCCCTCGATCCGGCCGATGTTGGGCTGCCAGATGCCGCGCCAGTCGGGCAGCTTGTCGAGTTCGGCGTAGCTCACCGTCTCCGCATTGGCAGGATAGAGGGGGCGGGATTTCCTGGCCTGTTGGGCCATCAACGCGCCTGTGCACACTGACGCGGCCAGTGCGGCCAGTACCACGATCCTGGTTTTCATGGTTGTTTCCCACCGCCCTTGCAGAAGGCCTGCGCGGCCTGCCCCACGTCGCAGTAGTACTCGCCGCTGGCCAGTTTCACGGCCACGAAACGTCCGCCCAGCTGGCCATCGCGATACGGGTTGACGGTGAACTCAACGTTGTCGTTCACCTTGATCATGTCCGGGTCGAAGTTGCGGCGCGTCAGGTGCACCTTGCTGGTGAACTCCACCCCCCAGCGCCCCTTCTTGCCACCGGCCGGCGCGCCCTCGAGGAATACCCACACATGGGGGTTCGTCCACTGGACCTCGGTGACCTTGCCGATGACGGTCACCTGCTTGCTCTGGTCGAACATGGCGAAAGAGTGATGCGCGAAGGCGAGGCCGGCCGAAAGGCACAGCACAGCCGCGATTGCGACCCGAGCGACCCGTGAGCGCATGGGAAACCCCTCTGTTAGAGTTGGCGCGAACGATACGAGAATAGCGGATCGGGGGGCCCCATGTCCCGCTTGCGGTGGCGTTTCAAGCCGGTGCGTATCGCCCTGGCGTTCCTGCTGATCGGCTCGGCAATGGCCGCGCCCGTGGACGCTCCCAACAGCGAGGGCAGCACGCCCCTGCTCGCAGCCGTGATGCAGGACGACCTCGATGTTGCCAGGCGCCTGCTTGCCCTCGGCGCAAAGGCCGATGCCACCAACCGGTATCGCGTAACGCCGCTCCATGTGGCCGCGCTGCACGGCAATACCGACATGATGGCCGCGCTGCTGGCGGCCGGCGCCGATCCGAATGGCGCTGCACCGTCTGGCGAAACGCTGCTGATGACATCCGCCCGCGCGGGTGTCGTGCAAGCCATGCGGCTCCTCATCGACGCCGGCGCGAAGATCGATGCCAGGGAGCCGGCCTTCAACCAGACCGCCCTGATGCTGGCAGCGCGCAGCAACAGTGCCGACGCGATCGCGCTGCTCCTGGACAGCGGCGCCGATATCAACGCGCGAACCACCGTGGGCGAAACGCCGCCCTTCATTCCACCCTGCAAGGGCACGGGGTGCGGCTCGGAAGGTGCGGGCATCAATCGCGGCGGCCTGCCTGACCGCGGGCGGCGCGATCCGGTCAAGGGCGGCATGACGCCCCTGCTCTACGCCGCGCGTGAAGGTGCGGATGCGGCATTGGCAGTGCTGGTCAGGCGCGGCGTCGATCTCGAATTGGCCGAAGCCAATGGCATGACGCCACTGCTGATGGCGGTGCTGAACAACCAGCTCGGTGCGGCCCGGCAGCTGATCGAAGCCGGTGCAAACGTGAATGTCGACGATTTCTACGGCCGCACGCCACTGTGGGCGGCCGTGGAATACCGCAACCTCGACATGAACAACCGCCTTGAAGACAGCCCCGTCACCAACAATGTTGATCGCGCCGCAAGCCTGCCGCTGATCAGGTTGCTGCTGGAGAAAGGCGCCAACGTCAATGCGCGCACGCGCGAGGTGCCGCCTTCGCGCAAATGGCTCTACGCCCTCAACGATGTGTCGTGGGTGGACTACACCGGGCAGACGCCTTTTCTGCGCGCGGCATTCTCGGGCGATACCACGGTGATGCGCCTGCTGCTCGAGCACGGCGCCGACCCCAACCTTGCAACACAAGGCGGCACGACCGCGCTAATGGCAGCGTCTGGCGTGGGCTGGGTGGTGCAGCAGACGTATACGGAATCGATGCCGAGCCTGCTGCAGGCGATCAGGATCTGCCTCGACCTCAAGGCCGACGTGAATGCCGTTAATTCGATGGGACTCACCGCGCTGCTGGGGGCCGCCAACAAGGGCGCCAACGACATCATCAGGCTGCTGGTGGCCAATGGCGCGCGCCTGGATGCCGTCGACAAGCAGGGCCGTGACGCCTATCGCTGGGCCGGGGGCGTGTTCCTCGCTGCCGTCGGAGCGGAACTAAAGCCCCACACCATCGCGCTGCTGGATGAGCTCAATCACCGCTCGCCCTCACGGGGACCGGGCGCCGAATCGCCGGTGGCGCAATGAGCACGTTGCGATTTTCAATGTTGGTGGTCGTTGGCTTGCTGGCAGCGAATGCCAGCGCGCAGGAACTGGGCACCGGTCACTGGAACACACTGAAGCAGTACTGCAGCAAGTGTCACAACACCGACGACTTCTCAGGTGGCTTTGCGATCGATCAGTTGAACCCGGGCGACCTGCACCCGGATGCGCAGCTGTGGGAAAAGGTGGCGCGCAAACTGCGCAGCGGCATGATGCCGCCGCCGGGACAGAAGCGCCCTGCCGTTGCCGACATCACCCGCGTGGCCCGCTCCCTGGAAACGGCACTCGACCGGGTTGCTGACCGGCACCCGAATCCCGGCGCCGTGCTGCTGCATCGGATGAACCGCAGCGAATATGCCAACGCGGTGCGAGACCTGCTGGCCCTGCCGGTGGATGCCGGTCAGCTGTTGCCGGCGGATGATTCGGCGTCCGGCTTCGACAACATCGCCAGCGCGCTGATGCTCTCCCCTGCGTTGCTGCAGTCGTACATCACCGCCGCGTCGCGCATCAGCCGGCTGGCCGTGGGCGACCTGGGCAGCAGCCCCGTCATGACCCGGTTCCAGGTTCCGGCCGGCGTGTCGCAGTCGGTGCACATCGATGGTCTGCCGCTGGGAACCCGTGGCGGCCTGAAGGTGCAGCATGTGTTCCCGCTGGATGCAGAGTACGAATTCACGATCCGTCGCAGCGGCCCCAACAACTTCGTGTTGCCGCAGGTGGGCACACGGGACCCGATTGAAGTGGCCATCGACGGCGTACGGGTGGCCCTCATCGAGGCTGGCAAGCCCACTCGCCTGCGCCTGCCGGTCAAGGCCGGCTCGCACACGGTGCAGGTCACCTACCTGCATACGACAGCCGAGCAGGAGGTGAACGATCTGTTCGCCGTGCACGCCCAGAGCGTGAGCGTGGGGGGATTCGATCTGCAGGGGCCGCTCAACCCGCAGGGCGTGGGAGATACCGAAAGCCGGCGCAGGATATTTGTCTGCTACCCGAAGGAGGCTTCGGAGCAGGCCGCCTGCGCAAGGCGAATCATCACCCGGCTTGCGACCCGCGCCTGGAGGGGCCCGGTGCCCGACGAGGCGATCAGGGAACTGGAAGGCTTCTACCGACAGGGCGCCGAACTGCGGGATTTCGATACCGGCGTGCAGTACGCGCTGGC